>Ga0208875_1000026_pt1 | contig 78903 bp, 70 predicted proteins | sample CryBogCBH25Aug08_FD_184612 | JGI IMG/M metagenome (GOLD analysis project Ga0208875, IMG submission 184612) | Freshwater microbial communities from Crystal Bog, Wisconsin, USA - CBH25Aug08 (SPAdes) (version 2) | ecosystem: Environmental > Aquatic > Freshwater > Lake | place: Crystal Bog...
TGGTGCTCGCCTCTATAAAACTGGTGATCTTGTGCGCTATCGCTCTGACGGCAATCTCGAGTTTCTTGGACGACTTGATAATCAAGTCAAAATCCGCGGATTCCGCATTGAACTGGGTGAAATCGAAACGGCATTGAGAAGCCATTCAAATATTAGTGATGCAATAGTGATGCGTTGGGAAGATGAGCCGGGGTTAGAAAAATTGGTGGCTTATGTTGTGGGTCAAAATGATTTAAAGGCTAGTCAGGAAGAACTCCGCACTTTTCTTCGCAGCACTCTTCCTCACTTTATGATACCCTCCGTTTTTGTCGTTCTTGAAAAAATGCCATTAACACCAAATGGAAAAATAAATCGAAATGCTCTACCCCATCCCGGCACAACTGTATTAAAAAAAACAGCCTATACTGCTCCAAGAGATACAGTTGAAAAACAGCTCGTTGAAATATGGGAAGAGGTACTCGGAGTTCATCCCATAGGTATTTATGATAATTTTTTTGACATTGGAGGACATTCTCTATTAGCCGTTAAATTGCTTTTGAAAATTCAAAACAAAATCACCAAGGAGATTACATTATCGAATTTATATCAGGCATTGACTATAAAAAAGCTTGCCCGTCAGATAGTAGAAGATACATGGCAGCATGAAATTCTTTCTATGGTAAGTATTCAGCCAGGTAATTATCAAAAGGCCATTCTACCTTTATTTTTTATTCACGTGCTTGGCATTGGGTTGAAGTTTTGCAAGCCGATTGTAAAATATCTTGGTTCAGATATTCCAGTGTACGGACTTTCCATTCAGCTTCTTGATAAAAAGCCACAAGTTGGGAATCGAGTGGAAGATTTGGCCAGATTTTATAATCGTGAAGTGAAAAAAATTCAACCTGAAGGCCCCTATATGTTTACAGGTTTTTCATTTGGAGGTCTTGTTGCATTTGAAATGGCCAGGCAAATGAAGGAAAGTGGCGAAGATGTCCGCTTGGTTGCACTTTTGGAAAGTATCTTGCCCAAGATGTTGAAAAAAACCACTCTAACAAGAAGGGTAACAGAGTATTATAAAAACTGGAAAAGGCAAGGAACATACTCTGTCATGCGTCAAGGGCTTCAAAGATTATACTATTCATGGCGAGAAAAAATTGAACATTGTTTTTTCCGAAAAATTTTATGGTATTATAAATTAGTGGGATTTAGTGGTGATATCTCGATTGATCTTAAGGAGTTTGTTGCATGGAGCGAAAACCATGAGGCAGCACAACATTATAATCCTTATGCCTATACCGGAAAAGTTATCCTTTTCAAAAGCGATCACACACAACTTGACGTTGAGTACTCTGAGGATCCTCAGCTAGGGTGGGGAGGCGTTGTATTAGGTGGTGTTGAAATTATTAAGTGTCATGGAGATCATATTGGAATGCTTGCAGATCCGAATGTGGAAACAGTGGCAAAAAAACTTAGACAATCTATTGATAGAGCGTTACATCCCTAAATAGGTGCTTAAATTCATTTTACTATAGAATTTAAATCTTTATGGGATTAATTCACAAAAGTTCTAAGTTGTAAAAGATAAAATTTTAATAATTAAGCACATGTATTCATAACAGCCATTATGTATCTGTGTTCATATATCATTTTTTATAGCTTCTATTATTTTAAAACATGCAAGCTCTGCCTATTTCATGGATCCTTTATCAAAAGGTATTTATTATATCAACGAAATTACAATTTTTTTATAAATAATTGAAAGTTTTTAGTAAAATAAATTTGAAGAATATGCAATTTCATAATCCAAATTTAATTATTATTCCATCTGTTTCTGTTTGGAGAAATGATAATATACTTTCATTTGATCGTAAATTTTATGATGGAATGTTATTGTATACTAAAGAGTGGCCTGGTATGGTAAGTTGTATTGTATCGTTGAGTAATTCATCGCTTTTGGATTTTGGAGTTATAAATAAAACAATTGATGAACTTCAATTTAAATGCATTATTTTAGAGGCGAATGAAATAATAACAATCGACCATTTAACCGGTGCGTCAATTGTTCTTGCCTCAGCTGATGCAGATAATCAGCTTCACATAAGCGCATTATGTAGGAAATGTCATGTAAAATGTATATATGTGATTGAATATATTCCTGAAACGCGTTACCAAATAACATATTTAAGTACACGTAATCCGTTAGTAATGTTACGCAGGTTTTTATATATATGGCAGCAAGAAAAAAAAAGAATTTTAGCATTTGGCATTTCAGATGGACTTCAATCTAATGGTGTTCCTGCATATTATGAGTACAAAAAATTTAAAAATAACCTATTGTATTTCGATACTCGTGTTTACAAAAATAATTGCATAACAGATGCTGACTTAGAAGCCAGACTAAATGACTTAACTAAAAAAAAACCTCTGCGTCTTGCCTTTTCAGGTCGATTAATTCGTATAAAAGGAGCTGATCACCTTGTATACCTTGCTTTGCTATTAAAACAACGAAAAGTACTATTTAGCCTAACAATATATGGCGCTGGTGAATTAAAAGATGAAATGATTGCGTTTATAAAAAAGAATCAACTCGAAAGTGTTGTTTATTTGCCAGGGCCAGTTGATTTCTATAACAAGCTTCTGCCAGAGCTTAAAAAAAATATAGATCTTTTTGTTTGCTTGCACAGGCAAAGTGATCCTTCATGTACATATTTAGAGACATTATCTTGTGGAATTCCAATTGTTGGTTATAAAAATAGAGCTTTTTCTGGTCTGTTGACTATGGAGGATATTGGTTGGGCAGCAAAAATTAATGATCTCAAAAAAATTGCTGATATTATCGAGTATCTTAATAATAATAGAAGTCAACTTTGTGAGAAATCAAGAAATGCTGTGAATTTTGCAAGTTATCATGATTTTGAAACAACTTTTAAAAACAGAATTAATCATTTACTATCATCACTTTGATATCAAAATAAATAAAAATAATTATAGCTAATTAAACAACTCCCTTTTGCTATAATAAATAAAAATGTTCATGGCCTTTGCAATTGGATTTATTGATTTTGATTACAAATCTTCGCGCTGTTTCAAACAGAACGCTCAAACGAAGTGATAAGCTCTTGCAACCGCTCTATGTCGTCTCGAAGAGACTCGGACACTGGTAGATCCATAATTTGGCAAAAGCTCTTTATTCTGTATCGCCAATCATGGTGAGTAAGTGTTTGCAAAATATTAGTTCGTCGTTGTTGCTCAAGACTATCATTGCGTGACAAGAGGGAAATTAGTTCCTCTGTGGCGATTTGCGGATCCTCTGAGAGTTCTATTGTTGCATTGGGCCAGCATAGCATGTCTTCCGCCATACGTGAGACTGGACGACGTCCGGCGACTATACATCCTGATAATAATGATTCCAGCCACCTGCTGGTCACCATCATGGATCGTGGTCGGTCACCCTGTGGCTCAACATAAAGATGGAAAGCCAGTGAAATTCTTGTTCTGTGCAGCAGCTTGAACAACATGCCACGCTCCAGATGTACGCTAGACCCGGATAAATTACCCAAGGGAGAGTGAAGATACAAGTAGGGCGAACTGGCCGGATGGAAACATTGAGAAAAGCAGCTGTGATAGCTTGGCGGTGTGCGCCCAAAACTGATAATATCTATTTCCCTGTTCTTCAGCTCGCGCGGTACCCATGTCAGGCAGTCCGCACCTTGATACAATTGGTGGACGGGAATACCAAACCTGACTTTTGGATATTCTACATCTTCATAAGCAGTAACCGTTATAGCATCAAAGAGTGCAGTTTCTTTGACAAACCCTGGCTGAAAATATGAATCTGTGACAAACCCATATATTTTACAAAATTTCTGACGGCATCCTGGTATTGTATTTATCATACCCAGATCGCTTGGGCTTCTTGCTACAACGATAAGAACGTCACCTCCAGTTGTATGTAAAGGTTCAAATTTCACTTGATGAGGGTGAATCAAGCGACCAAACGATGTTCTCATAACGGGCTTTGGTGAAAGGATTTCTGCCTTAAAGTATTGTGCCAGTAACTCGGCCAACTCATCAATAGCTACCCAACCTGCATGAGGTGTCGTAAGTCCAGCATAGAGTACAGATATTTTCAAGTTAAATTATATTTTGAGTGAGGCATTTCGCGCCCAGCATAGGGGAATTGAACTCTTAGAGATTAAAATAGCTGTGAAATATCGATTTACCCGGCTGATCGTTTTATAAAATTTTTTATCCTTCTAATTTCTGCAGTCATAGGGTTCAGAAATGCCCATGTATCCCATAAAGAGCGCTGATGCAAATCCGAACGGGAGCTTCTCTGATAGCCGAGACTGGGCATAATGACAAATGTATTGATATCACGATTTTGCATACGGAATGTGGTTAGCGCACCATCATAGTACATTGGACCGCCTTCAGGATGTCCCGGTGATCTCTCAAGTACTTGTTCTAAAAACTGAAGAAATCTGTCAAAAATGTATCCATTTATAGCATAAAAATGTTTTAGAAGTAATGGTTCAGTTATTTCTTCAAGTCTCTTTTCTGTAGAAAGGTCTGATATGTGCTCATGACCAAGATATAAAAATCCCCACTCTGTCTTATCGAGTTCTTGTAATGCCTCATCAGCGATTTTATTGATATCAGCAATAAATGCGATATCATCTTCCATTATCAAAATATTGGTAAGACTATCGTGTTTTGCTTTTTTTATTGCGTTCATATGACTTAAAAAACAACCTCTTACACCTATACTGGGAAATCCAGCAGCGATTTCAGGCCGGATCGCGGTAAAAAAATCAGCTTTTTTATTTTCAATCTGCCATCCAACACGCTTGAACTCTACTCTGGTTTCAGCCCTTCTATCTGCACGTTCTGGCAGATTGATAATAGCGGTTCTGTCGAAGTAATCAATAATGGTCATGATCTATCAGTTAAAATCAATTTTTTGGATCGTTTTTTGACTCTCGTTCTGTACGTATCCATGTACTGCTTTTCTTCTTCAATATCATTCCGACATAGATCGGGATTTTCCACAAAATATAGAGCGGAGCAGCTGCAAGGTAGAGCCAGGTTGATAGCGGTGCACGTCTTTGAATCTGTCCTGATATGACGTAAAATACCAGGATCAGCCAGAAGGATGTGGCAAGCATGAGCCATGCTCCCTCGAGCAGCATCAGCGCTCCAGCTGTGGCAAGGGCAAACAGCATAACCAGCAGCGAGAGCGGGGGAGTTGCCAGTTCGGCCAGAGCATACAAATAGCGGGTTTGACCTGTCGTAGCAAAAAGTTTAAGGAGAGGTAAAGTCATCTTTCTTACGAGCATAAAACGCCCGCCTTCCCAGCGGCTCCTCTGACTTGTAGCGTTTTTACCAGATGTTACCATTTCGCTGCGAATAACGGCATCGGGATTATAGCTAACAGTGATACCATCTACAAGAAGGTGTAGTGTGAACTCCATATCTTCGACAACTGAGTGGCAGGGCCACCCATATTTTTTCAGAAGTTCTGTTTTAAAGGCCATGCCGTTACCCTTCAGTACGGCTGTGCCTGCTAAACGGACAGAACCGGCCATGCGCAAATGGCAGAATATGTTAAAGGCGGCATCGCTGAGAGCTGGCCGCCATCCATCCTCAGGGTTACTGACGCTGTTAAATGCCTGAACTATACGAATTTTCGGATTACTGAGGGATGCGCTGATTTCGCGAAGGTAGTTTTTGTCGGGAGATACATCAGCATCGATAATGGTGATGATATCACTATTGCGATACATTTCAAGAGAATTCTTTAAGAACCAGTCAAGTGCTTGACCCTTTCCTCTGTTGATGCTGTCGAAGCGCTCAAAAACGAGAGCGCCAGCATTTCGTGCTCTTTCAGCGGTACGATCGGTGCAGTTATCGGCAATAACAAAGATTTTGAGTCGGTTGATCGGGTAGTCGCACGCAAGGACTCCCTTAATGGTGTTGACAATACCATCTTCTTCATTATGGGCTGGAATCAGCACACCGACATTAAGAAACCTGTTTTCAGTAGCGGCTTCTTTTCGAAACAAATATGCAGCAATGGTACAGAGCAGCAAATAGCTTGCAGGTAAGGCCAGTATGATGAGCAGACCTTTCACAATGAGTTCAGCAAATATCATGATGTTTGGCCCTCCTCATGAAAAATATTAACCATTTGCTGGTTATTGATGTGCTGGTTGTAAAGCGAGATGACTTTATTTCTGCCAGCTTTTCCCAGTTCACGTCGCCGGTCCGGATTGTTGAGTAGTTTGCGTATCTGGAGGGCAAGATCCTCTCGATCTCCTGGAGTTGCAAGCAGTCCGTCATGTTCGTGTTCAATCAGTTCAGGGATTCCTGTTATTCTTGTTGAAATAACAGGAATCTCTTTCGCCATGGCTTCCATCAGCACCACCGGAACCCCTTCAGCAAAACTTGCAAGAACAAAAAGATCAGCCTTGTCATAATAGTTATGTACTTTATCCTGCCCGAGTGCACCTGTAAATGTTACTGAACCACTGAGACTGCTGGAAACAGTGAACTGTTCGAGGGCATTTTTATCAGGCCCATCACCAACAAAGGTAAGATGAAACTTAAGCCCTTCTTTATTCAGCAAAATAGAGGCTTCGAGCAGAATCCGTTGCCCTTTTGCAGGAACCAGCCTGCCGACGCAAAGGATGTTTGGTATGGTATTATGGGGTTCAGTTCTGACGGTGTAGAGATCTGGGTTAACCCCGCATCGAACGATGTGCAGTTTATGCCACTTCGCAGGTTCGCTGATGCGCATGATCTGGCTCAGGCAGTAATGGCTGATGCAGCGGACAAAGGCAGCTTCTTCGACTTTTTCAGCAAGCATGGCGGAGTCTACACGATAAAAAATATCAGGCCCATGTACCGAGATGCTGTAGCTTATTCCTCCATAGGTTTTCATGAGCATGGCCACAATGGCAGTAGGGTTTGCAAAGTGCTCATGGATATGGGTAATGCCGAGCCGGTGGAGCCATTGCAAAAGAATTCCAGCTTCCGCAAAGTAGGCAAGTGCTTTCACCGGGCTTTTTGGTCCTTTTGTAAATAGTTTAAGTGCGCCGGTTGCCATACGCAGGTAGCCGGTAGGGTTTTTATACATACAGTGCAGATGAGCACCGATAATCGAGGATATGGATTGGGACAGTACCATCATGGTCTGTTCTGCTTCAAGCTGTTCAGCAGAGGTCATTACCGAGAGGTTAGTGGGCCTGTGAATTGATGCGGTATGGACAATCATTCCCGCTTTACGCAGTGACTCGATCTCCCTGTGTATAAAGGTATGGGAAATCGCAGGGTACTCGCTGCAGAGATAGGCTATCGCTCTTGTTGTCATGTGCCGGGGGTTGAAAGTCCAGTTTTAAGAGTACTACGCTTGTTTTTCAGTGGCTTGTTGAATAATTGACCGAAATAAAAGCGGATAATTCCAAAGAGTTGAGGTATAACCACCAGTGAACAGTGCCATGCGTATTTTTTGGCTTCTGTTTTGTTCAGGTTGTTTTCACGCATGAATTTTTCAATTCTGAATAGCCGGGGTGAAAATAGCATGGTAGTTCCTGCTATCATACTAAGAAGAAAACCGGCAAAGCCGACGTAACTCTGCTGAAGTATAAGCAGGATTATTCCGGTAACCAAAAAGATGAAAAATCCCGCTCCCTTAAGCATGATCCTGCGCATATCAGCCTTCCAGAAATTGCTTCCAGTTCCGGAAACTCGACTCTGAACTGCAGCAAAACCGTATCCTGACCGGAAAGAGCGCTTCAAGTATTGGCTTGTTTTAAGCATAGCCAAGTCATGACTGGTCATAAGTGCATCAAGCATGAGGATTTTCCAGCCCTGCCGGCTAATGCGCCAGCTTAGTTCAGGGTCTTCCCCTCCCACAAGTTCTTCATCATAGCCACCGCTTGCTTCAAGTGCAGCGCGGCGAATCAGTACATCACCACCAAAGCTGTCGCATTCGCCAGGTTTAGCGTTCCATTCCATATCGCCAATCCAGTTAAAAAAGGAACGTTCCGGATGCAGTTCCCTTCGATACCCTCTTACAGCACCGACAACCGGGTTGTTCATTACTTGTATTGCGGTATTCATCCACTCTGAATCAAGGATAGTATCGGAATCGAGAAACTGGATATAAGGCGAACGGCCAACCCTCCAGCCAGCATTTCTTCCAAGACCAGGAGTAGGATATTCAGGGTTTAGTGTTATAACGTTAACCTGGCTGAATCGGTGGGCAATGGAAACGCTTCGATCTGTTGAGCCACCATCAGAATAGATAATATGAATATTTTGGTCAGGATAGCTTCCTGAAAAAATGGATCTTATACAGCGTTCAAGTGTTTTTTCGCAGTTGACGCCGATTATGACACAATCAATGTCCGGTAGCTTTGTTTGTTTTGTAATGTCAGATAGCATTTTACTCATCTATAGGTTGACCTGTTGTTTTTCATGAGTAACCAATTTTACTTCAATCCCTTAAGTATTTTCATTCATGAGAATAGTGAGATTTGAGGCGCACAATAAAGCCTGTTGCAATTCCAGCAAGAACTCCAGCATTGTTGGCAAGGACATTGATAGCACTGAAGCTTTCCTCAGTTACTAATATATGTAAGGTTTCAAGGAGGTAGCCTATCGGTGTCATAGCCAAAGAGAGTAGAAAAGCGTTTTTTCTGCTGTTGAACAGAATCATCGGAATAAATGAGAGCACACTGAAAAGTATCATGTGTAGCAGGGTATCAATAAAAAAAATATTGTGAACAATTGGTGATAGAGGCATGAAACATCCAATAAAGAGTAGAAAAAGTACCAGCAACCAGTAGATCAGGAGTGACCGGTTAGTATTCCATTCAGGTTTTAGAAGATTGTCTTTTCGAAGCAGATTTTTCATGCACATAAGATCAAAAAAAATTACCCGATAAATCGCGATGGTTTCATGCTTGGTGATGGAATAAAACGGGTACCATGTAATGTCTGATTCTTCTCCGCGTCAGCTTCAAGGCATGTATCTCTATTGACAGCAAGTCCCTTTGAGGAGTTGAGAAGCATGCCTATCAAGGAGCCACTGAAAAGCATATAAATTGGATTTATCATTGCGTTTAGCAGATTGTCAATCATGAAAATGCTGAGAAAAAGTGCCATAACAGCAGAAGCTCCCCATGTTTTTGTTTTCCATAGATCCGGTTTGACAAGTATAATAAAGAGAAATATAGGCCACTGAATGGCGATCACCATCATGGTAAGACCGTATATTCCATTTTGTCCGAAGGTGATGATCCATAACCCATCAGTAATACTGATATCTTCTCCTTTTTCGTCGTAAACTCTTGAACGACCATACCCGCCCCATCCGAATAGGCTTCCCTGAAGAGCTTTTTCTATCAAAATTTTTTCATTATCAAATCGGAACTGGAGCGATTGTGAGCGGGTCGCACTAAATTTATTTGCAATAAAGCCGGTGAGGTTTTTTCCGTCCCAAATACCGGTTGTTCTTGTGAACATATAGAGATGGGGCACTAACAGCATAATCATAATCAGAATGGCAGATTTTATTCTTGTTGAAAGATAGAGAGCCATGAGGCCAATTAAGAGCAGGACTATGGTTCCAAATGACTTCATCATGATGGTGGTGATAACGAGCAGGATAAACAAATATCGCGAAGGCAAAGAGATTATGTTTTCAGGTAGTTCTCCAGTATAGAGAAGCCAGGTACCCAGAAATACTCCGAGAGCCATCCACATGGAGGTCATTAGTCCATGATCCATATAGACCATAGGCCTGAACCCCCCTCCGTCTCTGAGTGTTTGCATAAAGTCACTCTGATGATAACCATAGGTTAGACGATGTAATTGTGGGCTCATAATCATTTCAAACCAACAAAAGGGCATGTATACGATACTTCCGATGAAAATGGAAAGAGCAAGTATTTTGATGGAATCCTCATTGGTGAAGTAGATTCTTGCGATGTAGTATGGTATCCCCCAAGTGATACTCTGATACATAGATTGCGAGAGTCCATCATGGATGCCAAGATTGTTAACAATTGAGGAAAAAAATGGAGCAGAGCACCAGAGTAGCATCGGGAGATCGGCAGCACTGAAATGGAACTCTGAAAATCGTTCTTTATCATAAACATAGGCACCTGCAAGAATAGCGACACAAGTTGCAGTGATTTTAGAATAAGAAGGAATACCGGAGATATGGTATGATGCAATTGGAAGGAACATCCATCCGCCCACAAAAGCTGCTGCAACCGCCACTCGAGCCTCAAGCTTTTTGAAAAGCATCATAACGATCGGAATCCAGCCAAACATGGTGATGTGGACTATGATATTTCCGTCAGGAGTTTCCATGGCCAATTATTATCCGATAAATCGTGATTGCTTCATGTTCATTGATGGAATAAAACGTGTTCCATGTTTTGTTCGTATTTGCTCCTCTTTTGGCTGAATAGTTATTGTCTCAGCACTGATGTCAAGCAACCTTGATGATTTGAGAAGCATGCCGATCAAGGATCCGTTGCAAAGCATATAAACAGGGTTGATCATTGCGTTTAGTAGATTATCAATCATAAAAATACCGAGAAAGACTGCCATTACAGCGGAGTTTCCCCATGTTTTTGTTTTCCACAACTCTGGTTTAACTCGCAAAAATAAGAGGAAAAGTGGCCATTGAATGGTGATAACCATCACGACAAGCCCATATATTCCGTTTGTACCATAGGTGATAATCCATAATCCGTCAGTAATACTGATATCTTTGCCTTTTTCGTCGTAAACTCTTGAACGGCCATATCCACCCCATCCAAAAAAACTACCTTGCAGTGCTTTTTGTATCAGAATTGTTTCATTGTCAAAGCGGAATTGTAGCGATCCCGAGCGTTCACTACTGTATTGTTGAGATACTGCGCTAGAAAGATTTCGCCCATCCCAGATGCCCGTTGTTCTGGTGAAAATATAGAGATGTGGAACAATAAGCAGGATAAGAATCAGAAAGTTAGTTTTTGTTTTATTTGAAATATAAACAACGAGAAGAGCGATGATAAACAGGGAAATAGCCCCCATCGAACGCATCATGATGTTGGTGAAAATAAGCAGCATAAGAAGGTAAAGCGATGGTATGCGCATTATTTTTTTTGGCAGCAACCCAGTGAAAAGCATCCAGATTCCCAGGAATACACCGAGTACCATCCACATTGCGGTCATGAGCCCGTGTTCCATATAGACCATCGGTCTGTATCCGCCTCCGTCTCTTAGAGTTTGAAGGAAGCTGCTTTGGTGAAAACCATAGGTAAGTCGGTGCAACTGCGGGCTCATGATCAATTCGTACCAGCAGAATGGGGTGTAAACAAGTGTGCCGATAAAAATGATATAAGCAAGCATTTTTATGCTCTCTTCATCGCTGAAATATATTCTTGCTATATAGTAGGACATTCCCCACTTTTCGCTTTGGGCCAAGCTGGACGCAAGGCCGTCATAAGGTCCGAGGCCATTGGCTATTGAAGAAAAAAAGGGGGCAGTGCACCATAGTAACATTGGAATGTCAGCTGCATTAAACTGGAATTTTGACAGTTGTTCCTTGTCGAAGTGATAAGCGTTTCCCAAAATACTAAGGCATATCACAGCCGTTTTTGTGTTTTTAAGGAGGAAAATGTCATAATTGGCAACAGGTAGAAACATCCACCCAAAAATAAAGGCTATTGCTATTGCCTTACGTGGGCCAAGCGTTATAAAGAGACGCATGACTATAAGTGGAAAAACCAAGAAAGCGATTGGTACTAAGATATTTCCGGGAGCGCCACCCATTGTTACCAGTCCTTATTATTAATTCTCGTCATTTTCCTTACCTCCAGACTGCCGGAATACCTACTGCGGTTGTATTAGCAGGGATATCGTTTATGACGACAGCATTGGCCCCTATTCGTGCATGGGCCTCGATATGGATGCCACCAAGAATTTTTGCTCCGGCACCTATATCAACATGCCCTTCGATAATTGGAAGGCCAGGTTTGGAGCCTGCTCCGATGGTAACTTGCTGAAAGATCAGGCAGTTCGGACCGATTTGAGCATCTGGATGGATAACTATTCCATTTGGGTGAGGTATCAGGAGCCCCCCATCGATTTTTGAGTTCAGCGGGATGTCCGCTCCGCTTATTGCGCTCCAGAACCTGTATTGAAGTACTACAATTGGCCTGATCATTTTTGATATAAGTCCGCTATTTGTTCTAAGACGCTGATAATGTCGTATTGCAGCAAGCAGTTTTTTTCCTGGTTCGAAGCGCCCTCGTATCGGGTTTTCTCTATCCCAATCTGGTTCTGTTGCTGATATCATGGTTGTAATGTTTTGTCCAAGAGGCCTGGGTAGCTCTGTTCAAGCAGTACCAGAAAGTTGTTCATTTATGGTTCTCCTCTTTCGGTATTATTTTCTTTTTTTTATAGTACTGTTGACAATGGTTTTAATTTTACTCATGAGTTCCTTAGCTGCGGGAAGATTCTGAATAATTTTTTCAATCTGTTTTGTATTGATTTTGTCAAGAATTTCAGGTTGTTTTTCAAGGAGTTTGTCAATGCTCATGCTGCGTTTTAGTCCACCCCAATTAAGAAGTGGTGCAATTGCGGGCACTTTAAGGTGTACGAGAAGTTCCGCCGCTTTCCTCAAATCGTTGAAGTGAGTGCTTTCTCCGACGGATATCAGAACTATAATGTCGGCATACAGAGCAAGGTGTTCGGTCAGGTCGCTTTGCAGAACTGGTGTGCAGTCGATGCATATATAGTCATACTCTTTTCTGGCTAAATCAAAAAGCTCCTTTATGCGATGTTGCGAAACGTTTTTGACCATAGTGTTTCCAGCGTGCATGATACTAATATTGTACGTTGGGCTACTGACGATGAATGTTTTCCATAACTCTGTTGAGTTGAGAAAGTCAGATAAACCTTTAGGCTCGGGTGATAGACCAGTAATTTTATTGAGAGCAGGATCAGCAATGTTTCCTTCAATCAAAAGCACTTTCGGCGCGAGAGTTGAAAGTGCCTGTGCGGTATTTAGGGAAAGGGAGGTGCATCCAGAATCGCTGTCTACACCTGTGAAGAGGATAATCGCAGCATTGGATTCAGCTTTTTCAAGGCTCAACTTGACAGAAAAACTTTTAATGGATTTTGTCGCCTCATTGTCTGCGGCTAATGAAATGAGTTGATGAAATGGAATGTTTTCTATTGATTTTGGAATAATACATGTTGGCGGATAACCGAGGGCCTGTTGTATATCTTTGGCGCGACGTATACGGTTGTCGAAGTATTCAAAAGCAAAAAATACACATCCCACAGCTCCGAATGACACGCTGAAAAAGATCATAAACAGTTTGTTCAGGTTTGAACCTTCTGCATGATCTGGCTTACGGGCAGCAGATTCAATTGAGAGGTGAAGAGGAGCTTTACCTTCAACCTCAAGCTCTTGAATTCTTGTATCAATATGGTCCAGCAGTTCCCGCTTATGTTTTAGTTCTGCTTCAAATGACTCGCCAAGATGAATTCCAACTGAAGTCTTTATTGACTCATCATTAGCCTTTTTAAGTTCCTCACCAACTTGTTTTTCAACGGTTTTTGTTCTTTCAAAGTCACTTTTTGCTGTTATCAAATCTTTATTCAGTCCGAAGTCACGTATTCCATATAGAATTTTATGTGCATTTATTTTGAGTTCGTTCTTTTGTTTTTTTTCATATTCACGCATCGCATTCATTCGCTCTTCGATATAAATTCGATCTGGATTATTTTTAGTTAATCCATCGGTGGAACTTCTCATCTGTTGTTGTTGCTGATAGGTCCATGTAGTGGTCAAATTCAGAGAGTTGTCTTTCATGACCATTTCATCTACCATGGGGTCAAGGGAGAGGCTCTTGATCTGGTTATTTACTTTTTCTTTTTCATCTAATTGAGTTTTAGCTACTATTTGTTCGCCAAGTGATTTGATATAAAGTATTTGCAGCTGCTCATTTTTTTTTCCAGCTATGTTATAACCTTCAGAAAAAGTTGCGGTATTTATATTTTTTGTTAGGATAATTAGTTTATTTTCGATAGTGCTGATATCAGCAGTCAACTCATTTTTTTTGTTTCTCAGGAAAACCAGACGATCATTGTCCTGCATTTCAGCGGTTTTTCGAACTTTTTCAAGAAACACCGCCATAAATTTGTTGACAAGCGGGGCAAGGCCTTCTTTTTGAAGGCTTGATGCGGTTATCTCAATAAGGTGAGTACCAATTAAAGGGTTGGTTTTTATGATAAAAGAGAGTATGGTTGCGCACTTATCTGTAGGCATTCCTTTTGGAAATATTGATGACTTTTCGTCAGGTGTCAGTTTTTCAACTGTTTTTTTTAGGACATCAAAAGACATCATTCGTTGTGCCTGTGTGTGGGCATAGTCCTGATAGTAGTTGATGATTTGAGGGTCATCGGTTGAGGTAATCAGCGAGGGCATAACCGGATCTATCCGCATTATGGCTTTAACTTCATAGTTAGGTTTGCTGATCAAAAGAACGATGGGCACGGTTATAGTGAAAAGAAAAGAACCGATTACAAGAATAAACAGTCCATATCGTTTGGCAAAACCTATAAAATCAAGGGATTTTGATGGCTTTCCATAGGGAAGAGGCTCCCTTATCACATGTTCATTAATCATGCATAGTTTCTGTTTTTGTAAATAAAAAGCTAAACTCTATAATAGTACATCAGCTATTATTGGTTTCTAAGTAACCCTAATAATAAGCGCTTATTATTAGAGATGGCAATTATTTATCACATTATTTGATAATTGTATTAAGAAAACGGCCTATTCTCACTTGAAAATCCCTCCAAAATATGGGCAAGTGGTAAATATTTAAAAAAAATGCTGAAATTAATCAATTTAGGTTTTCATTTATGCTCTTCTTTTTGTAGTAAATTGAGCAGGCGTGTAGTGGCATCATCCCAGGAATAACTATGTGCCTTATGGTAGGCTCGGTCGGAGCATTTTTGCCAATCATTTGTGGATTGACGGCAGATAGCAACAATGGCTGCAGCCATTTCTTCGGATGATTCTTTGGCCACCAAAATCCCTGTTCCATCTCCAAGTAATTCGGTTGCCGCACCAATCGGAACTGCAATGACTGGGGTGCGGCACGCCATTGCTTCCAGAATTGGTAAACCAAAACTGTCAAGTCGTGACCCAAATAGCCAGGCATCACAAGCGCTATAAATTTTCTGGAGGTAGGCTTGCTCCGGCCGATAGTGAAATTCGGTATCCTTTGGTAAAGGAACTTCGTTTGAAGGCTTGTCAGCTCCGAAAGCAACGACTTTGAGTTCCGGAATTTGCTGGCGAGCAAGTTCGCAGGCTCGAGTACAAACGTCAGCACCTTTGAAGTGCGCTATTGCATAAACAAAGCCCACTGTAGGTGTATATTGCTTACTCCGTTGAGGGGCATTAAACTGTGTAAGATCAACCGCATTTGGTATAACGGCAATCCCTAAATTGCCAAGTTTTTCTTCAATCGTTTTTTTTAAATCAGATGAAATAGCAATTTTCAAATTGGGTAATTGCAAAGCTGCATGTACTTGATCAATGGTTTTCTGCCCTGGCAAGACTTCGTAGCCCTGAATCAAATGAACTTTTCGGCCTTTGCATGCAGGCATAGCATGCATCCAGACTGCAGTTTCCCACCAGGTAGCAATAATGATGTCAGCATCAGGAACATCATAGGCCGTGATGGCGCGAGGGCGTTCCAGGACTTTATGTGTAATGCCGGATAACGCAATGTGGCCCGGTTGAGTTGCGGCATTGTTTCTCAACTGTTGCCAATTATTCTGTAGCAAGGCACGAGCTTTATTGCGAAGATTTATGCGATCCGGTGCACAGGTAACTACCAACACTTGGTGGCCTCGTGCTACCAGATGCTGCGCATAGATGGCAACTACTCGATTTCCGCCAGTCAGGTTGTCTGATGGTAATAAAAAAGTTATACGCATGTTTTGACTATACCTAAGCTTAGCAATTTATTAGAAAACAAGTCTTTGACTGAACAGATTAACTCTTTAAGGTAAAATTTTATCAGGGGTTCCTTGCGACTTGATTTGTCCGTTTTCAAGTCGATAAAGTCTGTCACAGTGTTCGATAGTGCTGAGCCGGTGAGCAACAATAATAATGGTTTTAGAGCCTTGCAACTCGCGTACAGCTTCCATAACGCCTTGTTCTGTAGCTGAATCAAGCGCACTGGTAGCTTCGTCAAGCACAAGCACTGAAGGATCGTGATAGAGCGCGCGTGCAATACCGATTCTTTGACGTTGACCACCTGAAAGGCGAACACCCCTCTCTCCTACGACAGTATTAATGCCTTCAGGTAAACTTTGAATAAAATCTTCCAGATGTGCTGCACGAATTGCATTTAAAACAGATTCCTTATTAATTTCTTCACTGGAAAGTCCAAAGGCTATATTACGAAGCAATGTATCATCGGTTAGATAAATTGATTGAGGTACGTACCCGATTTGATTTTGCCAACCTCGTAAATTTTGCTGAATATTTCCACCGTCCACGTTTACAATGCCCTGATCTGGTGGTAACAGGCCAAGCAGTATATCAACCAAGGTGCTTTTCCCTGCGCCGCTTGTACCAATAAAACCAACTGATTCACCGCATTTTATGGTAAGTGAGATATCTTTAAGTGATGGTATGGTAGATCCAGGATATGTATAAGTAATGTGCTGTAACTCAAGGGATTTATGAAAAGATGATAGTGTTGATTGTATTTCAGGGTTTTCTGGAGCAGAAAGGATCAGATCCTTTTGAAGGATATCAATAACAGGCAAACAGTACTTGAGCGATTGCATAACATTCAACAAACGGTTTACTGAGGGCATTAACCTAAATGTTACAACCGCAAAAAGCCCAAGTTTCGGAATAATCGTTTCGAGCGCTCCACCCTGGGCAAGCATAACAATCACAAGAGCTACAAGACCGCACACAGCAAGCAATTCAAGCCAAAGCCGAGGAAGTTGCTGCATGGTAGCGTTTAACCGGCTAACCTTTGCACTTTCTCTATTATGGATACTGTATTGTTTTAAGAAATCGCTCTCTCTTCCAAGAAGTTTAACATCTTTTGCACCGCCGAGGCCTTGTTGTAAATGCTGCAGGCGCAACCCTTCGTGATGCTGACGTGCTTTACCCCAGCGCGTTATACTTCCTTCTGTAAAACGAAAGAAACTCCAGCCAGTAAGGCCAAGCACGCAGACAATTGAGATTGTTCCAATCGGTTCCACAACCAGCAGCATAAGACAAAGGCCTACAACAATCAATGACTCAGAAAACAGCTGCATAAGTGGTGATAAGACGCTGCCGGTGAAAATTGATACCTCATTGGTTACATTGCGGATTAACTGTGCCGAGTTACGCTGTAAGTGAAAGGCATAGGGCTGACGAAGGTAAATGGTAAATAATCTCAATGAAAGTCTTGCTCCGATATCGAAGGTAAAACGGTTTTGATTCCATGTCAGAAATACCAAATAAATAGCTTTTACCACATAGACGCCAAGCAGGAGTAGTAAACCTCCAACGACCAAGCTGTGTTGGTCTGGATTACCAAAAAAATTTAGTAACGGGAGAAGAACTGGATATTTTGCAGCAAAATTTTTTTGTGTAAAGAGGGATAGCGCGGGTATGACAAGACCGACACCAAGCGTTTCAAGTCCAACGCCGATAAGCATTAAAAAGAAAAGAATAATCGAATTTCGACGTTCTTCAGGCAACAGGAGGCCCCAAATTTTGTTAATGTTAGTAGGGGACTGAATGAGTTTCATTGTCAGCGTATTAGTTTCATATTGGTCTAAATCTAACTTCAAATCGATATTACTGTCCAGTAGTTCCAGACGATGTAGTTTTACTTGTTGTGGTGGTTGTTCCTGTTGATATAGTTACTCCTGTATTAGTGTTCACAAATCCTGATTGACCCCAGAGTTGGCTTCGTAACTTGGCCATTATACCAAATGATTCCGCAGTGGTGGTGCCGATGCTAAGTACATTGAGAGATGGGAGTAGTTTTTCAAGCGCGTAGTTGAAATTTGCCATACCACTTGGGCTTACAAAAACAATGTCGTTAGACAAAATCGAAAAGTTTTGGCTGAAATCACCTCGTTCAAGCAGGTTTCTCAGATCGACCTTGATAACATCGCCTTTGAGACTCTGTTGCCTGATAATAAAAACCTTTTCAGGATTAGCCTGTTTGTTCATTCCTCCTGCCAGCATTATTGCTTTAAGTACATTCATTTCACCTCTAATCTGAATGGCTCCAGGTGTCACGACTTCACCCATGACATAGACAAGTTCATCAGTAGCTTCAGGAATATAGATGACATCATTGTTTTTGATCGGGGAGTTCAAAGCCATATTTCCGTTTTTAAGAAGGTCCTGCAGGTCGATCCAGATGACGGTATCATTGCCCCGGATAATGGCGCATTTGGTTAGCGCGTTTTCTTTAACTTGATCTGTTGGAAGGCCTCCTGCCAGAGCAAGTGCTTCCAGAAGGGTGCCTTTTCCGGGAAAATTGATGACCCCCGGTTTGCTCACTCGACCGAGAACAAATGCTTTGTTGTTATGAAACTCATGTACTCTTACTGTTACTTCAGGTTTTATATAGAGGCTCTCCAGTTTCAAGGTGATCATATTCTGCACTTCGTCGGGTGTACGGTTTATAACGTTTAGGCTACCGATTCTCGGAACGGTAATGAATCCATCGGGGGAGACTACGATGTTTTCCTGTGAAAGTTCAGGCCTGTGCCATACCAGAATGTTGACAAAATCTCCTGGTCCAAGGCGGTATTGATAGACTTCATGCGGGGAGATTGCTTCAATTTTGTCAGGGGTTGCAAATTCCTGCGTTTTTTTTGGGAGTTCTACCTTGAAATCTTTTTCTGGTGCTGTGGTGGTTCGTGACTGTCTAGGTGAAATGCTACTACACGCTGCCAGCAAAATGAAATAAAAGGAAAAAAAGATCATCAGCATGGCTTTAACCATACGGTGACTGTGAAAAGTCGTATTAAATGTGATGTATTCAGTAACTCTGTACATGTTATCAGATGCTTTAATAAGTAGTTTTTTTAACAATGATTTTCGCTGGAATGCCAACAGCAATAGAATTATCAGGGACTGAAATCAGGACTACGGCATTTGCTCCTATATCGACATTATTGCCAATTGTGATATTGCCAAGTATTTTTGCTCCAGCTCCGATGTTGACGTTGTTGCCGAAACACGGAGCGGCTTTTTCTGTAATATTTTTCAACCCGATCGTGACTCCATTACGGATAATGCAGTTATCGCCGAAACTTGCATATCCGCTGATGATGATATCTCCGAAATGGTCGATGCGGAAGTTTCTCCCGACAGGGATTTCACAAGGGAGTTCAATACCGGTAAGTATCTGAACAATCTTGTAGAGCAGTTTGTAGAGCAGGGAAAAGGGCTTACGGATTATGCCGTTCTTGATTGTGTAGCGCCACCTTCCGAAACGGTAGACAATCATCACCCAGAATCCTTGGCTGCCCCATTTGCCCTCGTAGGTTGCAAGATCAGCGCGTATGTTGTGGAACATATTCATGATGCTTTACCAGGGAATTGGAGGTGAAAAGTTGCCGAATTTTGTGTCCTGGAGTGACTGAATTATTTGTTTGATGATTGAAACTGCAGCTGCACGCTTATTTCTCGCATCACCAAATGGGAGCAACAAGTTTTTTGTGTATCGCGCAACATACCAGAACAGTTCAACTCCGGCACTTGAAAGTAACCCAACAAACCCTTTGTTTTTACGGTAATAAAGCCATTCACTTCGCATTCTGAAGATAAGTACCTGAGAGGCTTTGTTGTCAAACGATTTATCTTTTCTTGTTTTGCTGCTGGCTCCGCCGATGTGCGTGACTTCTGCATCAGGGATGAAATAGATTTTCCAGCCTGCCTTTTTTGCCCGCATGCAGAGATCTGTCTCCTCATAGTAGATATAAAACCTTTCATCGAAGGGCCCTATCTCATCCAGCATTTTTTTTCGAACAATAGTGAAGGTGCCGGGTACCCAGTCAACTTCCTGAGGTTTGTCATGAGCAAAATCACCAAATTCATAGTAATTTAAAATTGGTGACTGTGGAAATTTTCCACGTAATCCCGAAAGTACCAGTAATTTGGAGAGAGCTGAAGGAAAGCGTCTGGCTGATGGTTCGAGCTGGCCGGCTGGCGAGATGATTTTTCCTCCACAGAGACCGCATTGCGGTGTATTATCCATAAACGCTATGGAGTGCTCAATTGCTGATGGTTTTGTATAGGCATCAGGGTTAAGAAGAAAGATATAGCGGCCTCGAGCAAGTTTGAAAGCCTGGTTGTTTGCAGCAGCAAAACCGAGATTTTGCTTGTTTGCAGTCAGGAGTACGGTGGGGAATTCAGCTTTTACCATATCCGCTGAACCATCATAGGAGTTGTTGTCAACAACAAAAACTTCCATATCAACTCCCTTAGTGTGTTCAAAAAGAGCCTGAAGGCAGTTGCGAAGAATATCACGAGTGTTGTAGCTTACAATAACAATGGATACCATAAAATTTCCGGGAAGTTAATTAGGCTTTGTCTTGAAACCTGTTCAAACGCGATTTGCCACCACTTTATTGTAAATACCGATAATTGCTTCAGCCTTGGCATTCCAGGAAAATTCTTTTGCCCGCTGAATTGCTTTCAGAGACATTGTCTGGCGCAAAGCTTTATTATGTACTAATAGCTCAATACACCTTTTTAATTCTTGAACCACAAATTCCTTTGACACTGGATTAATTCTAAAGCCGGTATCATCACTCACATACTCACCAATGCCACCATTGTTAACCACAATGCAGGGCAGGCCGTTAGCCATAGCTTCCATGACGACGGCTCCGCCAAACTCGCGTATGGAGGGAAAGCAGAAAATGTCGGAATTATTGTAGTACTTGCGTGTTTCATCCTGTTTAACCCAACCGGTAAATTCAACTAATTCTCCCAGATTCAGTTTTTTAACTTGTTGTTCTATTGCATTTCGCTCGGAACCATCACCAACAACAGTCAGTTGAATATTTGCCTTGGTTGATGGTTCCAGTCTGCCAATTGCTTCGATCAGCATATCGGCACCTTTATAAGGGACAAGCCGTCCTACAAAGAGAAGGTTGATCTTTGCCCTGTCTATTGTTTTAATTTCAGAAATGTTTTCCGCTTCTTTCAGAAATGAATTTGCAATTCCGTTTTCATAAAACAATTCAATCTTCTCATTTTTAATACTAAAGAGATCTTTAATCAAGTTCAGGGTATAGGTAGAACCTGCAAGAATGTAGTCAGCTTTTGTATAGGTTTCTCGATATCCGGGTATGATAAATCGACCAACTAACCGCAAAAAATTAAAATCGGAGAACTCTTGTCGCGCTACTGTTTGAAAACCTTTTGGAAAAGGAACGCCGCCGTTAACCGGACCAAGAATGAAGGGTGTGTTTTTGCACGCCTTGATAGTCATCACCGGATAGCGTGGCATCATAGGTGTGATGGCGTGAACCACATCGTAATCACCTCTAAGGATAGATTCCTTGACTTTGGAGTAAACCAGGCGGTTGAACTCACCGTAAACGGGGTAGGTAAGCGTATGGTACAAGGGCCATATAACTCTCTCCTTCAGCTTGCTTAGCTTTTCAGCAAGAGCATAGTAATTCTTGATAAAGTTACTTTCAGCAATGTAGGTAATATCTCTGTCCGGATGGGCTTTTTCAAGGGCTGGCCTATTTCTTTCATGGGTGACAAGGGCTGTATCAACATGCTGGCTGATATAGTGATAAAAACAATAGCCTACCAAGGGAACTGAAGCCCACTCAGGATTACACTGCTCAATAATTAAGAGTACCTTTAACTTTTTGTTCTTCATTATTTTACTGTATCTGGTTCTGAGTACAGTCAGCTTGTTTTGTCATTGAAATTCGGTTGGTGCCATTTTCCCTTGTATAAGATACGGTATCCATGAGTTGATGTATCAGTAGAAGTCCAAACCCTTTTTCAGGATATGCTGAGATATTCGGCGATGGGGGGTCAGGGTTAAATGGAGAGTTGGTATCGGTGACAATTGCTGTAAGCTTGTTGTTGTCAGCGTAAAAGCTTATGGTGATCACGTTCTCTTTTTCTGATGGTTCAGCTGGTTCAGAATAAAAGACCGAGTTGGAAAAGGCTTCACTGACGGAAAGCTCAAACGAATGACAGAAATCTTCGTCCAGCTGTTTCGCATTGAGGGATTCAGCAAAAATCTCAGCCACCTTCCATGCCGTGAGCGAAGCAAGCCTTACGTAGCGGATCTCTGCCGGTAGAGTGATCATGCTGATGATCATAATCGTGTTGATTTTTTTCCTGCATTTATTGCTGCGGCTTCAACATCATCATAGATATCAAACAGTTTATATACCTGTGTGATATCAAATACTTTCCTCACCTTGTTGTTCATGCAAGCCAGGAGTACGTCGCCGCCCTGCTCTCTTTTCTCCCGGGCGATTCCAACAAGTATGCCCAGGCCACTGCTGTCGAGAAAGTCAACCTCCGAGAGATTGATAACGATAGGGTTCGCCGCTGCCGAGGCTGATTGAAATTGTTTCAGCTGTGGGGCTGTTGAGGCATCAAGGGTACCTTGAAGGGTAATGATAAAGATGTCGTTACTGTTTTTTTCACTGATAATCATGGGGTATTCGTTTCGTGAATTCTGTTTAAGAGAGCTTTTACTGTCATGGCAATATCCAGCAGGGGATTCCCGTGAACTGCAAAATACCGTTCAACGATTGCCTTGTCACCTCCACTTGCCGGCCAGTCTTCGGCTTCAGCGTAACTGAAGACTCCTGCTCGATACCATGATTCCATGCCATTGAGAGTTCTGCTTGTGTCAGCGTTTGCTACTATGGGATAGCTGCCTATGATAGCAAGCTGGCCGCGGAGGACACTGAAAAGCAGGATAAAACGGTCAAGTGAGAGTGCGGCTGCAATCGTACTGAGAACTCCCTTTCGTTCTATGGCGACAGTTGTCAATGTCAGGATTTTTCCCGCGACCGCGGTGTAATAGCTTGTTTTACTTGTTTTCCATTTTCCCTGTATGCTCAAGAGTGATGAGAGGAGCAGAAAAGGGATAAGCTGCAGGGCGATGAGCAGTATGGCTGCGAGGCTGTGTACCAGCGACAGCACAAGTGGTGTGGCTGATCCTGATTTTTTTGTACCGGTTAAGAGATGAGGGTCTTCCATTGCTATGGAGACACCGCTTTCCGGTTCAATCAGAATATTACCGGCAGCTATCCTGTTTATGACCTCAAGGTGCTCTCCAATATAAGTATTGTCCAAAACTATACTTCCAGTGACCGTACTCTCTCTGTCGATAATAACATCGCTGCCGATTACTGCTCCGGGCCCAATGACAGAGTCGGCAAGAATCTGGACGTTATTGCCGATAATAACTGGTTTTTTAATTTCAGCGCTTTTGCTGATGACCACGTTTCTTCCAATATGGCAGCCCTCTTCGTTGCTGTAACCTGGAAGCACATAAGGTGATGCAACGTCGTTAAGAATATCTGTGCAGAGGTGATAATAGACATGTATAGAGTCCAGCCCGACAAGTGAGAGAGGGAGAGATACAATGGGATTCTGGGCCTGAGATGGAGCTCCTGTAAGGCTGATGCTGCCATGGCTGCAGGTGAGGAAATCCCCTTCAGGGAGGGATGAAAATAGTGTTTTGTAGCTGTTATGTTTGTCGTAGCCGATAAAAACGAATCCATTGATGATCATAACCCTTTCCTCTGAGCAGTATCGCTGATTTTTTTCAATGACTGCCCGCAGATCATCACTGCTCAGGATACTTGCATAACTTAAAGAGATACCCCAGCGATTGCCGTTGTCGCAATACTCTTCAATGTCGCTGAGTGGGCCATCGCTGACAATCCGCATGGCACCGCTTCCAGCAAGGATAGCAAAGTCGATAAGAAACTCGATATAGGGCTTGTTACATATCGGGATGAGCAGAGGATGAATACCAGGAAAAACAGGATGAAGCCATTCATACTCCTGCTCTCTGATGATAATAAGTGTTTTCATGGAGCAGTCTTTAATTCCGGTCCACTGTTCAGGAATGATTGTATTGCACTGCTGGTATCGGGAAACACTGAAAAGAGCTGCTTAGCCTTTGTAAGTTCAAACACCATGGAAACTTTGGGAGCGAGATTGGCAAGTTTCAAGTCACCGTTGTTTTCTATTGCTTTACGCAGGCAGGAGACTACAGCTCCAAGTCCGCTGCTGTCGATAAGGTCGAGGCTTGTGCAGTCAAAAATAAATAAGCCAGTATGCTGCAGCCAGCTCGCGAATGATGTCAGCAGTTCACCTGAGTTCCTGGCATCCAGCCTTCCGCTTAATTCAGCAATGCCGAGCTTTTTTCCTGTTGAGGAGTCTACGTGAAAAGTCATGGCTGTTAATAGTTTAGTAAGCTCCTCTACCGGTCAAAACGGCAGGGATGGTTTTTAAAAGCAGTATAATATCATTCAGAAAGCTTGCACTTTGTATATACTGCATGTCGAGTCTGACCTGGTCGGTAAAGGGAATGTCGCTTCGGCCACTCACCTGCCACAGGCAAGTTATGCCAGGTATGGCGTGCAGGCGTTTGCGCTCTTCAAGGGTATACTCTCCGACTTCTACAGGTAATGGTGGTCTTGGCCCTACAAGGCTCATATCACCTTTTAGTACATTGATAAGTTGAGGCAGTTCATCAATGCTGAATTTTCGTATGATTTTCCCAACCTTTGTAATTCTTGGGTCTTTTTTCATTTTAAAGATTACGCCAGCTTTGGACTCATTATAGGCAGCAAGTTCCTGCTTGATTTTGTCTGCATTGACAACCATGGAGCGGAATTTATAAAACCTGAAATGTCTTCCGTTCAGACCTACGCGTATTTGAGTATACAATACCGTACCTGGGTTTTCGACCCAGATGGCAATAGCTGTCAACAGCAGTAGAGGCAGCAGTATAACCAGTGCGAGGGTCGAAACTATAATGTCAAGTACTCTCTTTAAGAGGTAGGAAAACATGATTGTGGTTTCCCATGCCTTGACTTTCATGCGCCGACGATATCTGAACCGAGGATTGATCGAACTGCTGATGGTACGTATCAGCTCTTTTCGTACTGTTGGATCAAGCTCCATGAGGTTATCTGATTATCATCGTTAGTATATATCTTAAATTTTATAACTCTCTATAGAAACAAAGGGTTCCTGATGATCTCCCTTTATCGGTTCAACCGTTGTCTCGATGTGATGGATATCAGGAGTTGAAAATCTCTTTAATTGCTAAAGGTATAAAACGACTGTCTCGCACTAAATAACGCTTCCAAAGCCGTCCAGGTTCACTGGCCAATCTCCATACCCATTCAAATCCAATTTTTTGAATCCACAGTGGGGCGCGTTTTGTTGTCCCTGCGGCAAAATCAAAAGATGCACCAACGCATAAAACTGGTCCAACCTGAAGGCGATTAATATGGGCGTCTGCCCATTTTTCCTGTTTGGGGGCTCCGACACCGACAAAGAGGATATCAACATGCCGTGAATTGATATCAGCTATGATGAGCTCGGTTTCTTCCGGGTTATTTTCAAAACCGTAGGGAGGACACCAGGTACCGACTATGTTTAATCCATTATATTTTTGACACATTTTTTTTGCAGCCAGATCGGCAATGCCCGGGTTGCCACCAAGAAAATAAAGATTAAGACCGGTTCCTGCAGATTTTTCACAGAGTGCTATCAGCAAATCAGAGCCAGCAACCCTTTCGGGAAGCGGGTTCTTGTTAACAAATCGGCTCAACCACACGATAGGCATTCCATCAGCATAACGAAACAGGGCCTCATTGTAGATTCTTCGCATTTCCGCATCGTCCTGAAGCAGAACAATATGATCAACATTGGGCGTGACGATGATTCCTTTTTGGCCTTGCCTTGCAGCCTCAAGAATCTGAGCAATAGCTGTAGACATGGTTGCCTGCTCAAAAGAAATGCCTAAGAGTTGTGTTTTCATAACGTCTTGATAATCTACACTGAGCGAATGCCAATACAATTAACTACTGAATATATTGCTAAACAGAGAGTCACTCTTCTTACTCTACGGTTTCGTGTTTTCCGATACGGATTACAATACAGGAGAGATCATCATCAAAGCTTTCCCGTCCGGAAAACAGAGTAACACTCTCTTTAATTTTTTCTATTATGCTTAGGGGTTGTAAGTTATGATATTTTTTGATGAGATCGACAAGTGGTTCATCACCGAACATCATATTGTCCGGTGAGCAGCACTCTGTAATACCGTCAGAAAAGAGGAGAAGAAGATCGTCTTCTCCTATCGGGTAGGAGATAGCATGGTACTCCTGATGTTCAATCAGACCCATAGGCAGGTTGTCGCCCTTAAGCATCGAGCATATAGCTGTATCGGCATGAAAGTGAATAACAGGGGGGTGTCCGCAGTCGACGATTGAGATTTGCCCTGCTTTGAGGTCGAGGCGTATAAAGAGCAGTGTTGCAAAGGTACCGAGATCTATCAGCTCCTTGATACAGAGTTCATGAACTCCTGCAACGATATCCTCTATTGGCGGCAGTTGGTCGGTCAGGTATTTTTTTTGCGCAACTACTTTCAGGAAAAGTGATTTTATCCCCGCACCAACAAGGGCTGAGTGAATGCCGTGTCCCATCACATCACCGATAAGGACGTCGGCGTGATGACTGTCGTAGATAATAAATTCAGTAAAATCACCATCGAGGTGACCTGAGGGCACCATCATCCGGCTTATTGCAACTCCCTGCAAAGTATTGGGAACAGGGCTCTGGAGCAGTTTTTTTTCAATCTCTGACTCAAAATCTTTCTGCAAATTGTCGAACCGTTTCCGACTCTCTTCTGCCTCAATCCGTGTGGTGATATCCCGTGCAATAATAACGGTGTGTGGTACGTCATTAATCTGAACACATCCCTTTGATATTTCAAGGGGGAGGGGAGTGCCATCATTTCTAAGACCCTCGATTTTGTGAACCGTGCTCTCTTCAAAATCAGGAATACCTCCTGAAGGTATGGCGCACAACTCATGAAAATCATACTTCGGAGATTCGGGTGAGATCAGTTCAAGAAAATTCTGATCGTGGTATGTTTCGCGATTGAAACCGAACATGTTTTCAGCGGCAGTGTTTCGGTAGATGATGTTACCCTCATTATTGAGCATGAAAACAGCGTCATGAGCCGCATCAGTCATTGAACGGAACTCCTCCTCGCTCTGCTGCAGTTTGTTTGACATAACAAGGAGATCTTCATTTGCCTTTGTGAGCTCCTTGTTCTTTACTGAAAGTTCATTAAAAAGTTTTTCCCGTTCAGCTTTCAAACAATAGTAGTCGATCGCATCGTTCAGGATTTGTTTAAAGGAAAGGGGATCGACCGGTTTTGGAACAAAACGGAACACTTCACCGCTATTGATGGACTCAATTATTGGGTCGATATCCTGAGAACCGCTGAGTATAAGACGAAGTATATCCGGATTGTGTGTTTTGACCTCCTTGATAAGTTCAAGTCCGCTCATTTCCGGCATCCGGAGATCGGAAACAATAATGGAAACATTATTGCTTTTAATAAGATCAAGTGCTTTAAATCCATCTTCGGCAAAGAGCTTGTTATAGGACTCCTTGCGCAGGAACCTGTTTATTGAACTCAGTATATCAGGTTCGTCATCAACAAAAAGGATGGTGATCTCATTACTGTTTGCCATGGTTACTTTTCCTTATTGATCATTACGGGAAGCTTGATAGTAAATATGGTGCCACCTTCAGCCGGACACTGAACGTTAAGTGCTCCGTGATGCTTCTGAACAATGATGTCGTAGGAAATGCTGAGTCCGAGTCCGGTGCCGTTTCCAGGACTTTTCGTGGTAAAAAAAGGCTCGAAAATGTGTTTTTGGACTTCAATCGGCATACCCGGTCCGTCATCGGCAATGGAACACAAGATCGCGCTGTTCTCTTTCCACGTAGAAATAATGATTTTACCGTTTGATTTTTTCTTTTGTGAAGCAATGGCGTGTGCACTGTTTATAATCAGGTTGAGAAAGACCTGATTGAGCTGCTCTGGATTGCATGGAACGGGCGGCAACTCCTTAAGGTTGGTTTCAACATCAGCACAGTAGCGGTATTCGTTACGAGCAATGATGAGCGTATCGCGTATTCCTTTGTTGATATCATACATGCTCTTTTCGTCGATAGCGTGCTTGTAGGAAAAGCTCCGCATGCTGTTGATAATGGTTGTGATTCGTTCGAATCCGCCTTGTGATTCGGCAAAGATTGCCGGAATATCAACAAGCAGTGTTTCGAGGTCAAGATTGTGCTCCATTTTGGTCAGTCGCTCAATATCTCTGGAAAATAAGGGTTCACTTTCAAATTTTTTTGCAAAGTTACGGTACTCATTCAGGATAGAGAGGAGGTCAGAGATGTTTTCCTTCTGTGTTGCAAAATTGATCTTTATAAAATTAAGGGGATTATTGATTTCGTGTGCAATACCGGCAGCAAGTTGACCGATGGAGGCAAGCTTTTCCTGCTGGATAATCTGTTGCTGGCTTTTTGCAAGATCTTTGGTACGCTCATCTACCTTTTGCTCCAGGGTCGCGTTGAGCTGTCGCAACTGTTCCTCTGCCTTTTTGCGTTCGCTGATGTCGAGTACAATCCCACGGATGCCGATCTCCTTTCCATTCTGCATAATCCGTGAGGTAAAGATGAGAATCGGGAATGCGGTACCATCTTTTTTCTGAGCGATATATTCATGATTATCAAATGGTATGTTGCCTAAACGGCGACTCATGTTGATCTGAACCTTCTCCCTGTCTTCCGGTGAAAAGAGCATTATGCTGTGAACACCGTTTTGAAGATCCTCTTTTGTATATCCGAATGTTTCAAAGCCCATACGGTTGGTGTAGGTAATCATGCCCTGAAGATCTATTTCAAAGATAGGCTGCGGTAAGAGATCAGACATCTCCTGGAATCGTAGTTCGCTTTGAGCAAGTTCCTCTTGTTTCTTTTTTTGCTCGGTAATATCCTGTTTTATGCCGATGAAGTGAGAAATCCTGTTGTTATGACCGGTGATTGAGCTTATTGTAGCGTACTCCCAGTAGAGCTCCCCGTTTTTTTTCCTGTTTATTAATTCCCCATGCCAGATTTGTCCGGTTGTAATGGTTTTCCATAGTTTTTTATAAAATGTTGCAGACTGTTTTCCGGATTTTAAAATATTCATGTTTTGACCAAGTGCTTCCGTCACACTATAGCCGGAAATAGTTGCAAATGCTGTGTTGATATATTTTATAATTCCATGAGTGTCAGTTATGACAATTGAGAGTGGATTTTGAGAAATGGCGGCGGAGAAGAGTTTGAGGTTCTCGCGAAGTGCAAATTCTGTAAGCGCATTTTTTACCGTGATTTCAAGCCGGTCGGGATTGACTGGTTTTACCAGGAAATCGTAAGCCCCCATTTTAAGAGACTCAACAGCCTGCTCAATACCACTGGAACCCGAAATCATGATGACCGGGAACGTGAAATGATGATTATCGATATAGGAGAGAACCTCAATACCACTCTTGCCCGGCATGTGGATGTCGAGAAGAAGAAGATCAATCTGATGAGTGTTGATGAATTCTATACAGGTATCGCCATCTGAAGCTACCAGCGTTTGGTAGCCAAGCTTTGTGATGATACCTGACACCAGCGCGCGCATGACTGGACTGTCATCTACAATAAGAACTGTAGCGTTCTTTTCTGGATTCGGCATGTTTTCATATATGGTTGGGGATTTCCATAATTACTAAGTATACGAAATCTTCAATAATATGTTACATGTCGGCATTCTATTCCAGTATGCTGATAATTTCTTCAGGGTGTTGCACCACTCTTTTTGCGCCGAATTCAAGCAGTTCGTTTTTTGGCCTGAATCCCCAGAGAACGCCGAGCGGATACATTCCGGCCCTTGATGCGGTGAGCATGTCAATGCCGCTGTCTCCGACATAAAGGATTGACGCGGGATCTTCACCAAGCATTGTGGCGACAAGCAGTGCTCCCTCAGGATCGGGTTTGTGCGCAATGCCGTTGTGATGGCCCATGACTACATCGAAATTCCAGGAGTCAAGCAGTGACTCTGCGCAAAGACGGGTAAAGTGATCGGCCTTGTTTGAAAGGATCGCCATTTTTATGCCTCGCTCTTCAATGGCATCAAGCAGGGCAGCGATGCCGGGATATGGACGAGAATGCAGGTTCCAGTTATCGGCATACACGACCATAAGCTCTTTGAGCAGAAGGTCGATTGTGTCCTCACTGCCCGCTCCTTCCGGCAGTGCTTTCCGGATCAGCTCTCTCATGCCATGCCCCACAAGAAACCTGCACTCATCGAAGGTGTGTACTGGAAAATCATGCCGTGCAAGAACGGTATTAAGGGTATTGACAATATCCTGAAGGGTGTCAAGAAGGGTACCATCGAGATCGAAGATCACAGCTTTGAAGGTCATGCGAGTGTTTTCCGGATTATAACTGGTGTGGGTTCGGGGGAGTTCAACCGATATTGTCATAAAAATCTCTCTGCATAAGTGTATATTCAAATCGTCAATTATTTACCTGTGTACAGGTATCCACAGGGATAATATCCCTGTGCGCTTAATTAAACTATTTATTAAGGGATTATGATAAAAAAACTATTGCTGTTTATTGCTGTTGTTGTTTTTGCTGTTTCAGGACGAGCAGATGCTGTGGGTAGGCCTATTGTACTGGATGGTTCTACCACGGTTGGTCCTCTTGCCAAATCTTTTGCTTCCTGGTTTACAAAAAAATATGGTATTCCAGTTACTGTGAGCGAGTCGGGAAGCGGAAACGGCGCTAAAAGCCTTATCAACAATAGCTGTACTATTGCTGCAATGTCGCGTGCCATGAAAGCTGAGGAGATAGCTGCGGCAAAGACAAAAGGAGTAAATCCTGTTGCTCATGTTATTGCTCTTGATGGTCTTTCCATGGTGGTTCATCCGGGAAATCCGATACGTTCACTTTCAAAAGCACAGATCAGCGCTATCTACCGCGGTACCATTACCAACTGGAAAGAGGTAGGGGGAGCAAATGCCCGCATTGTTGTTATCCAGCGCGAATCCAACAGTGGTACCCAGGACTCGTTCAGGGAGCTGGTTGTCGGCAAAGGCGTGCAGATTACAGGGAATGCTGAAACACAGTCGAGCAATGGGGCGGTGAAGAGCAGAGTGAGCAGCACTTATTCAGCAATTGGTTTTCTCGGTCTGGGATTTGTGGATTCTTCAGTAAAAGCTATTGCGGTTAACGGTGTTCTTCCAACCGTTAAAACAGTGACTAATGGCACCTATACCGTAACGAGACCCCTCTTCTTTTATACCAATGGCCAACCCGTAGGCGCAGTCAAGCAGTTTATTGATATTCCTCATACAGCGGATGGAAAAAAGATGATCAGTGAACTGGGTTTTATCAACCGTTGAGATGGTGTTTCCATGAATGATTAATTTTTTCTTGCATTTAACCTTGCATGACTGCTAAATTAGTAACACTTTGTATTTTTTTTAACATAAGCATGGTGTTTAACCCTATGGCTAACCTGTTAGGCAAACTTTTCGGAGACTCTCCGAAAACAGCAGAAACTCCGCAAGCATTTACCATCAAGATTGATCCTCAGAAATTTGGGCTTTCCATAAAACCTCAGGGTACGGTCTATGTTCAGCTTGAGTCACTCAAGCAGAAGCTTACCAAACTTTCATCCAATGTTGAAAATAACCTGATGCTCAGCATCCGGGCCTCAACAAAGGGTAATATTGAGTTAGCCTCTTCAGCTTTCAAGTTTGATGAGGCATATATCCGGAAAGGGAAGTTCGAGGTTGAATATCTTACTCTTGCCTACCTCACTTTCCAGAATCTCGGCGCGGAGGATCTCAAAGCAATCAAGCAGGCCAGGATGATTCTTCGTGAGCTTGAAAGACTTGCGCAGCTGGCACTGAACATAGCCGACAAGGCAGAGTATGTCAAGTTTGCCAATGTGCAGGAACTGCATAAGGACGAGTATGGATTGAAACCTCTGGGCGACATTACTGCAGAGATGATCAAAAAAGCTGTAGAGGCTTTTGTGAGCGGCAACTCCAAACATGCAAGTGAGACGCTGGTTATGATGACTGAGATCCAGGGTCTCTATGACACAGCGGTAGCAAAGATCAAAACATCGGTTAACGATCAGAACATTATAAATTTGACAGGTATTCTCTCTATTATTGAGCATGTCAAGGCTTCTGCCGACATATCATGTTCCATTGCAAGCCACTTCTGCTGAGATGCTTCCTCTCGTCTACCGATAAAGAAAGGCGGGCCTCGGTTCGCTTTTCTTTTGACCTGTTTTTTCCGCTGACCACTCCATTGAACTCTTGCTCATGAAGATCGCCCGAACAATAGCCGCAAAGCTTAAAGAAAACAAGCTCGCTTCAGTTATGCTCTTGATGATGCTGATCCTTGCTCTTTTCTGGGTTGTTCAGCATCGTGAACCTCACAAAACTCTGCAACCAAAGCCGATCGATCTTATTCCGGTCTCGGTTGCCCCGGTCTCAAAAGCAGCACTGCGCGACAGCTTCTCTACTGTTGGCACCGTTGAGGCTTTCAGGGAGGCTGACATTTTTTCAGAGTCAGGCGGTCAGGTACGGAGGGTATCGGCTGAACCGGGAGCACATAAAAAGGCCGGAGAGGCATTGTTTGTGATTGATGATGAAGTTGCAGCCTCACGGCAAAGAAAGGCAGATGCTCATTACCGGCAGACAAAACGGGATGTTGAGCGTTACAAAACACTCTACAGTGAAGGTGCTGTGGCGCTTTCAGCTTTTGAGGCCGTGCGGCTTCAGCACGAAGAGGCCGAGGCCGAATTTGTTGCGGCCAGTCGCAAATACAACGATACCAAAATCAAGGCTCCTTTTTCGGGAATGGTTACCTCCCGCTTTGTCGAACAGGGGGAACTGGTTCATGAAGGGTTGAAGGTTGCACATATCATTGATATGACGAAGGTAAAAATCATAATTTTTGTGCCTGAGCGTGAGATCAAAAAATTTGTGCAGGGCACAACTCTTTCCGTTACCAGCGATCTCTATCCATCTCATCGATTCAGTGGCAGGGTGAGCGCGGTCAGCGAGAAGTCTGGCCGTGACCACACAAGCCGTGTGGAGGTGCTTCTGCAGAACCCCCTGAAGACCGCCTTCAGATCCGGGATGTTTGCCCGGGTAGTCACCACGGGCGAAGGCAGCCGGGAGGCAATCCTTGTCCCCCGTATTGCACTTGTTTCAGGGATAAGAAAACCCGAAGTTTTTGTGGTACGTAACGGTCATGCTTTTTTAAAGCCCTTTGTTGCCGGTATGGAGCTGCAGAAGGAGCTCGAGGTTCTTGAAGGACTAACTGTTGGCGAGAGTGTTGTGACGAGCGGCCAGACAGAGCTTCTCAATGGCTCAGCGGTACTTGTCATTGACCAGAAGAGAGGCTCCGCAACGCCATGACGCTAACCGAGCTCTCCATAAAACGACCGACGCTTGTTGTTGTTATCTTTACTGTGCTTGCCATTCTCGGTCTCTTCAGCTATGGCCAGCTGCAGTATGAGTTGCTGCCAAAAATGACTCCGCCAGTTGTTACGGTCTCCATCCGCTATCCCGGCGCTTCGCCCTCCGAGGTCGAGACATCGTTGACCAAACCGGTTGAAGAAGCTGTTTCAGCCATTGAAAAAATATCATCGATCACCTCAACCTCAACAGAGGGACTCTCGATTGTTGCCATTGAGTTTTCCAACTCGGCTAACATCGAAAAGGCCTTGCAGGATGCACAACGCAAGATCAACGAGGTGCGCGACCGCTTTCCCGATGACGCAAAACCCCCGGTTATTACCCGTTTTGCGCTCGATGAGGTTCCTGTGCTTCGTATCGGTGCCACCTCATCCCTGCCCGATACAGATTTTTACCGGATGCTCAAGAATGATATCAAACCACTCCTTTCAAGTGTTGCAGGGGTAGGGCAGGTCTACCTGCTTGGTGGACGTGAGCGCGAGATTCGGGTCAATATCGATCTGCAACGCCTTCAGGGCTACAGTTTAACTCTGCCTGATCTGCTCAGAGAGGTTGGAAAAGCCAATCTTGATTTCCCGACCGGGAAGATTGACGATCGCGACCGGCAGTTTGTTGTCAGGCTTGCCGGAAAATTTGCCAACCTTCAAGAGCTGCAGGATCTTGTGCTCCGTTCTTCACCCGCAGGTAACGTCACCCTCCGGGATGTTGCTGAAGTTGAAGATGGGTTCAAGGAGATTACAACCCTCACAAGGGTAAATGGCAGGGCTGCTGTTGGTATCATGATCATGAAACAGAGCGATGCCAATACGGTTGACGTAAGCCGTCTCACAAGGGTAACGCTATCACGCCTTGAAAAGCTCTACAAGGATCGCAACCTCTCCTTTGATATTGCGCAGGACGCTTCAACCTTTACGCTCGAAGCGGTTACCGCCGTTCAGCACGATCTCATGCTTGCCGTGCTTCTTGTTGCGCTCGTCATGATGCTTTTTCTGCACAGTCTGCGCAACTCCCTCATTGTGCTTGTCTCAATTCCGACCTCGCTTATTACCACCTTTACGGGCATGTATCTTTTCGGGTTCTCACTCAACCTCATGACCCTTCTCTCCCTCTCCCTTGTGGTCGGTGTTCTGGTCGACGACTCCATTGTTGTGCTTGAAAATATCTACCGCCACCTTGAGCGAGGTGAAGAGCCTCGCAGTGCCGCCCTTTTGGGCAGAAACGAAATCGGCTTTACAGCACTCTCCATTACCCTCGTTGATGTGGTTGTCTTTCTGCCGCTCTCCCTTGTCAGCGGTATAGTCGGTAACATCCTGCGCGAGTTTTCCGTTGTGATGGTTATCTCCACCCTCGTCAGCCTCTTTGTCTCTTTTACCCTCACTCCGCTCCTGGCCTCACGCTTCTCCAAAGTTGAAAAGCTTTCCGGCAAAAACCCCTTCGAAAAATTTGCCATTGCCTTTGAGCAAAACTACCAGCGCCTGCGCCAGAGCTATCTTGATCTCCTGCAATGGAGTCTTCATAACCCCCGCAAAGTCTTTTTCAGCGCAATACTCCTGCTTGCAGCCTCATTCAGTCTCCTTGTTTTCGGCAAGATAGGAGGGGAGTTTATTGAGGTATCTGATCGTGGCGAGTTCTCCGTCATGCTGGAGCTGGAACCAGGTACCAATCTTGAAGAGACCAACCGTCTTACCAGGATGGTTGAACACCGTCTCTCCTCAATGCCTGAGGTTAAAAAACTGCTCGTTAACGTCGGAGCTTCAAGTGAAGGCTTTTTCAACCAGAGTGCCGATAATATTTCCGAACTTAATGTCCGGCTCTCTCCAAAAGAGGAGCGAACAAGTTCAACAGGTGACGTCATGCAGACAATCCGCACCACTCTTAAGGATATTGTTGGCCTCAAGGCAACTATCAATCCTATCGGCATCTTCGGAACAGCCAACGAAACTCCGGTTGCCGTCATCCTCAGCGGCCCACTGAGAAGTCAGGTGACACGGGTTGCCGAAGCCTTGCGTGACAGTATTAAAACAATTCCAGGCACAGCAGATGTCAAGCTCACCTCCCGTGTCGGCAATCCGGAAATGCGTATTGTTGTTGATCGTGAAAAAATGGCCTCTTTCGGTCTCACCATTGCAGATGTCGGAGCAGCCCTCCGCACCGCCTATGCCGGAGATGACGCTGGAAAATACCGCGATGGAAGCGATGAGTTCGACATCAGGGTGATGCTCGACAGTAGCTACCGACACGACACCTCCACCCTTGCCGACATCACCTTTCGAACCCCGCAGGGCGATATGGTAAGGCTCGGTCAATTTGTCACCTTTCAGCAGGATCGGGGCTATACATTGCTGCAGCGCAAAGATCGCAACAATGCAGTATGGGTCAAGGCACAGGTTATTGGTCGTCCTGTCGGCTCTATCGGGCAGGATATCGAGCGCGTATTGAGGGGCATGAAAAAAAGCGGCCTGATGCCAGCAACTGTTACCTACGCCTATGAATCGGATCTGAAACGGCAGGGGGAATCATTTTCAACCCTTCTTATGGCCTTTATGGTTGCCATTATTTTTGTCTACCTTATCATGGTTGCGCTTTACGACTCCTATGTGTGGCCAATGGTGGTGATGTTCTCCATTCCGCTTGCGATTATCGGAGCGCTTTTTGCCCTTGCCCTTACCGGAAAATCACTCAGTATTTTCACCATTCTCGGCATCATCATGCTTGTTGGCCTGGTTGGTAAAAACGCAATCCTTCTGGTTGATTTCATCAACAAATTCCGTCTTGAGGGAATGGGACTCACCGAGTCGATCATTGAAGCAGCAAAGGAGCGGCTCCGCCCGATACTCATGACCACCCTGACCCTGATATTCGGGCTTCTGCCTATTGCGCTTTCCGGGAGTTCCGGTTCCGAATGGAAGTCTGGTCTTGCTGTTGCCCTGGTAGGTGGTCTTGCAAGCTCCATGTTTTTAACGCTGCTGGTTATTCCAGTAGTCTACGTCTGGTTCGACAAACTGAGCAACAGGCTTTCATCCATACTCCGGGGCAAAGGCAACAACTATTAGGTTATGCGGCAGTGGTTAAGGCTTTCCTTTATACACAAGGGCAAAGCTTTATGAGGATCGCCGCATCCCGATGCCATGAGGTATTCCTCCATGCACTGTGGCAAAGGCTAAGGAAATTGTGCGATAATTGTTTTTAACTCTTTATACTCATCTGTGTATCTTGATACAGTGAGTAAATTATTTGTAACAATAGAACAGTCAATGAGTTTTTTATCAAACCAGTCACCAACTCTTCTGCTCTGCCGGGCAGCCCTTGCATTCTCATGGATCTATCAGGGTGCAGTACCTAAACTCGTATGCCAGAGCCGGGGCGAGGTCGATCTTCTCGGACATGTTATTCCTGTCTATCAGTGGGTGTGTGAGGCTATTCTGTGGATTGGAGCAGGGGAGATTCTCTTTGGGCTGCTTTTGTTTTTTGCCGTGTGGAGCTGGGTATTCTGGCTCAATATAGTGGCCTTGATCGGGCTGCTGCTTTTTGTTGCCCTCTTTGAGCCGGCCATGTACACCCTTCCGTTTAACCCTTTGACGCTCAATCTTTCTCTGATGGCACTCTCACTTGTTGCCATCATTGAGATAAAAAAAAATAAAAACAAGACACCAGCATGAAGCAATACCGTTTTGATGGAAAGCTGAGTACCGTTGCCCGACTTTTTCTATTGGTCTCAGTTATTGTCATCACCTTGGCCTCTTTTTTTGGCGCAAGTGGCGTTATGACAGGCAATCATTTTATCCTGAAGCTCCATCCCTATATCTTCTTTATAGGCTTCGGCAACCTCGCTATTCTCATCCTCAACCGCTACCTTACCGCGGCCATCTATCCCGAACTTAAAATCGATCCACACAAGCAGCTGCGCTACATCTACCTGGTTATCCTCTCACTTGTCATGATCACCGTGGCCGTTGCCATGGAGTGGCCGCTCCTCAAGGCATTGACAGGTCTGCTGCTTATGATTCTCGTTGCAGGACCGATCAGGGAGATTTTTACCACACTTTCAATTCCAAAAATATGGAAAGAGGTCTCTGTTCGTTACTACATCTTTGATGTTTTATTTCTTCTGAATGCCAACCTTGGTCTTTTCACACTCGGTCTGAAGGAAGCCTTTCCCCATCAACAGATTATTCCATTTTTTGTCACCCAGTCATCCTATTTTCTCGGCTCCTCCTTTCCTCTCAGCATCAGCGTCATGGGTTTTCTCTATACCTATGCATGGAGCAAATCTTCAAAACGGGAGCTGGTCAAACGACTCTTCAGCCTCTGGTTCTATATGTTTGTCGGCGGTGTTCTGCTCTTTCTTATACTGATTCTTACAGGCAACTACCTTGGAATGATGCTCATCAGCCACACTCTACTCTTCGGAGTCATCGCTCTCCTTGTCAGCTTTGCACTCTACCTCTACAACTTTTTCAAAAAGAACTTTCACCATCCAGCTCTTGCATTTCTCCTCAGCGGCCTCGCCCTTCTCTTTGCCACAAGCGGCTTCGGCATTATGAATATCTACTTCCTCAAAGGCATTGCTTTTGGTACAGTTCCTCCACTCCCAATTGACAGGATGTGGATCTATCATGCGCATACCCATGCTGCCCTGCTCGGTTGGATAACCTGTTCATTTATCGGTATGATCTACATCGTTATACCCTCGATTGTCCCTTCCAGCTCCCTTGATACCCTTCGAAGCGATTCAGCCCTTTCCGCAATACTTGGCGAAGTAACCAGAAAAAAAGCATTCAGGCAGTTGACTGCGCTTTTACTCTCAGCAACCGCCATCATAGTGGCATTTTTTCTTGAAAACGGCACGCTTCTCAGCATTAGCGGTTTGATTTTTGGAGGTTCAGTCTGTTTCCTGATTATCAATCTTCTGCCCGAACTCTATCGGAAGGAGTAGATAGCCATGCAAATATTATGAAACAGCAAGCTCTGAAACATAGGTCTTTATTGACTCATGTTTTCCAAGGCCAAGCTTGTGATGCATCCTGTAGCGTATGCTTTCCATACCTCTTGTTGTAATACCGATTACACGGGCAACCTCTTTTGTATCGTAGTTCAGCTTCACAAGCAGTGATATTTTAAGTTCACGCTGATTGAGGTTGGGATGTTTTTTCTGTATTTTCGCTATGAAAGCTGCATCCGACTCAGTCAACTCCATGTTAAGCCGTTTCTCGATAATTTCGGTTTCGATCATGCGCAGACAGGAATTGGTCATAACCCGTTTTGCTCCCGGATCAATTTCAAGTGCATAAATCTGGTCAAGCAGATCGCGCAACGCGGTTGTTTTCTCAGAGATTGCAGCCGAAACTCTTGATAACTCCTTATCCTGACTTGCGATCTTTGTTTTTAACGCTTCTATCTCTTGTTCAAAATCAACGGGGGATGTTTTCTCTTGTTTAGTTTGTGTATTCATCGTTATCACCATAAAGTTTTATAATTATCAAAGCCTCAACTATGTGTACACATAATACTACATCAGAAATACCTAACAATCAACCGCAGAATATCGTTCCCTGCAGTGAGAAATAATATAGAAATATTGTTTAAATGTAAAAGTAAATGTGGTGTAGCTAATGAGCTTGTCAGAAATTAACGTAGCCTATTTTAGCGTGTTATTGATCTTGAAAAGCACCACTCAATAAAGCCATACCGATCAGATATGGCTGTGAAGTTTTAACTTGTCGGTTACTCTATGTTTTTGGTTTGAACAATTCGTCTTTCCGGTAAAACTATCGCTGTTAACTTGCCGTATAACGGATTCGTATTATAGACACATCCAGTATCAATGGCAATCAGCTGGTCAAGCAAAACCGGAAGAGCAACAACAGTGTGGGCACAGACAACAGTTTTTCTCCATCGGTATCGCTGAGTTTCACGAAAATCAAGCTGCATATGCATCCGTTGCCAGCAAAAATCTGAAGGTTTGTAGTAACGAAGGTTATCCTTAATCGAGAGTTCGGGATCAAGACCTCCATGAGTGAAGAAAAAGTGTTCCGTTTCAATAAAATATTTACAGCTGCGGAAAAACTCGAGGTGCTCCTGAGGAACATCAAAACCTGCTGGCGTGGTGTAGGATTTCAGCGTAGCATCTCCGCCGTTGGAAAGCCATTCACCTGAGTTGCGGTTTTCAAGATAATCCAGAAACATCAACTCATGATTTCCCATGAGAAAATGGCATGAATAGGAGAAGCTGAGTTCGATCAGATAATCCACAACCTCTTTTGAGTGATCTCCACGATCAATCAAATCACCTAAAAAAACAAGCTGTTCACCGGGTTGCGGACGAACAAGTTCAATCAGTTTTTTAAGGGAAAAGAGGCAGCCGTGAATATCACCAATAGCTATAATGCGCTGGTGTTCAGATAAGGTGGAATGTAAAAGGGCCTTTGAAACTAACAAAACAAACGAATACTCCTTAAAAATAGGTTAATGTCTTACGGTTGCGTATAGTGGATGTATAATAACGATTAAAAAGTAGTGCTTAATATATTCAATTATAAATAAAAAACAAATATGTCATAAACTTCCCATTCGTTCTGCTCTCGCTATGAGCAAAAGCAAGGCCCTGTCGCAAAAGAAAGGATTAGGTTATTATAGGGAAACTTCCCACGGTTATTTTTCGTTAAAACTGTAAATTATGAAAATGATAAAAAGATGCTTAACTTTTCATTATAGTTAGTTGATGGAATGGTACATGATGGACATGCAATCATTATACTGTAGGACTTAAGGTTATTAATTGTAATAATTTATCGGTATAAATTTTTTTATCTCCCTCTTCCCTGATAATCATGAAAATTACAAAGAAAAATCTTGGAGCCTTAGTCGTTTTAATGGCAGGTTTAGCTGGAGGTGATGTTCATGCTGACGTGCCTTTTTCAGCACAGTCAACTGCCTCTAATGTAGCTTTAGCCGCAAGTGGTATGGGCAATCTGGCAGGTGAAGCGCCAATTATCACACAGTCATCGTCATCATCGATTGCTCCAAATGACTATGGCAAGTCTTTGACTACTCCTGTCGCATGGGGGGCAGCATACGGTACTATTTATGCAGGTGCCGCGGTTAGTAATCGTGCTCCTTATAAGCATGGGACTGCTTTTTCCACGGGTGTTGGCGATGGTGCAGTTGCAGTGGGGATAGGCATTGGCAATCCTATTGACAATTTTGGTCTGCAGACCAACCTTACTCAGTATAGTGTGCATAGTTTCAATAACTGGGGAATGTCATTCCAGTTGAACCATTATCTCAGCACTTCGCAAGCAGTTGCTGTTGGTGTGTCTGAAGTTATGCTGAGTACCGGAGGTGATACAGGTAGAAGCTATTACGTTGTTTACAGTCAGGCAGTTCCTGGAGATGCCTTTGTTGACAATACAACCGGTACATCAAGACTTCATTACAGTATAGGTGCCGGTACCGGGTATTTCAGCGCTAAAACTCAAGCTGACATCTTCGCTGGAAAAGGAGAGCGTGGTACCTATGTATTCGGTAATGTAGCTTATGAGCTATTTCACCAGTTTAATTTGATAACAGACTGGAATGGAGTAAACTTGAATGTTGGTGTATCAAAAACATTTCTCTTGACCAAATCCATTCCGATTGTCTTAACCGTTGGAGCAGTAGATTTAACAGGATACTCCGGTGATGGTGTGCGATACATTATTGGAGTAGGTACAGGAATTGCTTTATAGAACCATAAGATATTATGAACATAATGAAAAAATATATTACAACCATTATAACCGGGGCATTTGCGCTGACTTTCGTTGCGCTATCTTTTTCTGCTAATCAAGTAGAGGGAGCAACAATCAATGGGTCGAATGCTGTTATAAACTCAGTTATCAGGCCTCCAGTTACCCCTCCTCCTGCGGCTGCACCGGTTTCAGCTCCAGCAATAGCTGCGGTAGCTCCACCTGCACCTGCGGAATATGTTTTGCAGAAAGCTGCGCGTAATTGAATTATAAGGGCACTTCGCGGTAGCAGATGTAACATACTGTTTTTTGTGGGCCATCTATAATAATGATTTCAATTTTATTGTTGTAGATGGCTATTTAGGGTATATAGCCAGGAATTTGACCTACCAGGCATGATTTTGACCCCACTCCTTCCTTTCAGTTGTAGATGGCTATTTAGGGTATATAGCCAGGAATTTGACCTACCAGGCATGATTTTGACCCCACTCCTTCCTTTCATTCTTATTTCTCACTCAAGAAAACTTCTGTAGGTGCAAGTGCTAACATCATGTTAATTGAGCGGTTATTGAATTAAAAATAATGAAATAGTATTGTACTCAGTCATTTTATATCTTATTTTATATTCAAACTTATATGTAAAACAATCTCCAGCTGTAACTGAGGGTAGCTTGGCTTTAAACAAAAAAATCCATTTACCTATGCGGTGGTTAAAAATTGTTTCTCTTGTTACGGTTTCACTGCAATTCCTTTTTTTTCCCTTTGAGAACATCCAAGCGGCCGAAACGAACAGTTTATCGAGAGGTGATTTTCCTGGTTCTTCTGATCAGTTAGCCGGCTACAAACCACTAAGTGGTCCAAATTACCCCTTGATCCACGACTCATACTTTACCGACGATTTTGGCAACATTCTTATGATTGTCAATGTACTTGGAGATGTTAACCATCCAGGTCAGATAGTGGTACAGGAAGATGTCGATTTCGCTACCATTCTTACCCTTGCCGGCGGTTTAAAGGAGAGTGCTAACCAGAAAAAGGTTCTTGTCGCAAGGAAGCATCCTGACAAGAACGGTGCTCAGGCCTATGAAGTCGATTTAAGGCAGTTCTTTGCCAAGGGTGACCGCTCTTCGTTTATAATTATAAAGCCAAATGATACTATCATTATCCCAGGAAAGGGGTTAACCTTCGAAAAAATTGCCACTATATTTGGCTTTGTTTCTACTGGAGCTGCAGGCATATACTATATCAAAAATTTGTAGTAATCGAGAAAACTCAGCACAATGATTGAAAATCAAACTCCCCTGACAAATCAGTTTGACGACGAGCAATTTCAGGGCAGCGAATTTGACCTTAAAGGGATACTGACTGCCTGTCTTCGAAGAAAATACGGTATTATTTTTCTCATCATATCGTCACTCGCATTTGCGTGGTTATATCATCAGACTGAGTCTCCTGAATACCATGCCGTGTCGATTTTGATGATCAATAACACAAATACCGGAAATCCGCTAAGTACGCTCCTTGGCACTGGTGGCGAAGGTGATGATAAAGCCATAAAAAAAGATATTGAATTATTGCAATCTATGCCCATCACTGAAGTTGCTGTGAGGGAAATGCTCAAAAGCAGCCGCAGGGACTCACTTGAATTTTTTGGAAAACGAAAGTTCCAATCAAATTTAAATGGTTTTATTAAGCGCTTATTGCCAGCAAAACTTCCTAAAGAAGCAAATCAGACAACAGAAAATCTATCGGTGTTATCCAATACGTGTATTCGTCAATATGCCGTTAAGCTGAGCACTCTTATCAGGGCTCAATCTGTTGCTGAAACAAATATCTTGAAAGTTTCAGTTGCAAGTCCATTTCCGGATGAAGCAGTCTTTTTAACCAATACCCTGTGTCGGGTATACAGAGATGGTGATATACAAAGAAATTCAGCAAAGTACTCTCAATCTAACAGGTTTATCGATCAAATGTTGCGTGATCAGGAAAAACTGGTTGCAAATGCGGATAAAGCGTTATCAGAGTATATGGCTGAGCATGAAATATATGAGGTAACCGGTAACGTCGCCCAACTGCTCAGCAAACTCACTGAGATCGAAGCAAAATACAATGATATACAGGCTGAATACCATATTGAACAAAACAGTCTTGATTTTATTGAAAAAAAACTTACCGAAGCTGATAAAGATCTGAGTAAAAGTATAGCGCACAATGTACAGGCAAAACTTGGTGCTATACTGGAAGAGATCAGGATTCGTGAATCTGAGTATGTTCGGCTTGTTAGTGAAAAAGGTGCAGATAATGTTGAGTGCAAAGCGAAGCGCCAGCAGCTTGATGTTGTAAAAGCACGTTATGAACAACTCAGTCGCAGTAAAATTGCCGGTGAAATTGGCTATGCAGGACGATCACAAAAATATAGTTTCGATTTTATATCAGAAAAACTTCAAATCGAAAGAAAGCTTAACCTGCTTAATTTCAGTGCAAGTGAGTATACTCGACTTAAAAAATACTACGAATCGCAGATTAAATTTCTGCCAAAAAAACAGCAGGAATACGCAAAATTGCAAAGAGAGCGTGAAGTTGTTGGCAAGACATATTTATTTCTCAAAGAGAAGCTTGATGAAAGCCGTATCCTGATCGGTTCAGAAGTTGGTGGCGTTTCCATTATAGGTGCTGCATTCAGTCCGTTTGTTCCTGAAAATGCCAGTTCAAGTAAAAACCTTATAATGGGGATGGTATACGGCGGGTTACTGGCTTTTCTTTATGTTGTTATCGCCGAGATGCTTGATGACACCATCAAAGATGAGTTGTTTTTTAAGAATTACGGGTTTACTATTCTTTCGATAATTCCATTTATTGCACAACAAGACAAAAAATCCTTTGCTTCAACAGTGGATGGAGAGTTTCTACCACTGATAACCGACAGTTTGTCCTCGGAGTTTGCTGAAAGCTTCCGAACTCTTCGAACGGCACTTAACTATTGCAGGGTCGAGGGTGATGTACAAACAATTATAGTATCGGGTACTGCTGTAAGTGAAGGGAAATCAAATACTTGTGCTAACCTTGGTATAGCATTTGCCCTTCATGGTAAAAAAACCCTTATCATTGATTGTGATTTACGTCGTGCTTCGCAACACAAAATATTTAACATTCCAAGAGAACAAGGGTTGACTGATTATCTATTCAGCGAGTACCATAAGATTGATGAGAGCTTTTTTAAACCTACGCAGAGTGACAATCTTTTTATTCTAACTGCGGGTAATAAGATTCCAAACCCTAATGAAATACTCGGTTCAAACAAAATGCAGGAACTCATCAAGTCGCTTAAAGGGCGCTTCGATAGAGTGCTTTTTGACAGTCCCCCCCTCTTTTTAAGCGACGCAGCACAGCTTGCCCATTCGGTTGAAGGTATTCTACTTACGGCTCAATTATACTATACCGATAGAACGCCATTACAAGAGTTTGCTTCCGATAGTTATTTAAGATCCCACATACTTGGTATTACACTTATTGATCCACGAAAGGCTAACCGATATGGTTATGGAAAATATGGTTATGGAAAATATGGTTATGGAAAACTTTAAGGGAAAAACTATATAATTTCTAACGCGCTAAAATCATTTCACCAATTCTTAAGGTTTTAGTGCTGAGCACTTAGCGTCACTCAGGATTACTATTTTCTATGCTTACTAATTCATCAATCCTCATCACCGGCGGTACAGGTTCCTTTGGCCACGCATTCGTTTCTCAGACACTTGTCAAGTACAACCCCCGTCGCCTTGTCATCTATTCGCGTGACGAGATGAAGCAGTGGGAAATGGCCAAAATTTATCAAAATGATGATCGGGTGCGATTTTTCATCGGTGATGTGCGCGATAAAGATCGTCTTGCCCGTGCACTAAATGGTATTGATTATGTTGTTCACGCAGCAGCAACCAAAATCGTGCCAACGGCAGAATACAACCCTTTCGAGTGCGTCAAGACCAACGTCTTTGGGGCTATGAATCTTATTGACGCATGCATAGACCAAGGAGTTAAACGCGTGGTGGCGCTTTCGACTGACAAAGCCAGCAGTCCAGTGAATCTTTATGGTGCTACTAAACTAACCTCAGACAAGCTTTTTATCGCTGGAAACTCATACTCTGGCGGTGCAGATACACGTTTTGCAGTGGTACGTTATGGTAATGTTATGGGCTCACGCGGGTCAGTAATTCCATTTTTCATGGCCCTCGCCGAAAAGGGTGTGTTGCCAATTACCGATGAGCGCATGACACGCTTCATGATCACGCTTGAGCAGGGTGTTGATCTCGTCTGGCATGCATTTGAAGATATGGTGGGTGGCGAAATCTATGTAAAGAAAATACCTTCAATGACATTGCTTGATATTGCCCGTGCGGTTGCACCCAATGCTCACTATGATATTATCGGTATTCGGCCAGGCGAAAAACTTCATGAACAGATGGTAAGCTTTGAGGACGCGCCCCATACCTATGAATATGCTGAGTATTACAAAATTCTTCCGGCAATCTATAATTGGAGTTTGGATTCCATACGAATAAACGATGGGAAAAAAGTTGCATTGGATTTTATCTACTGTTCCGACAATAACACTGAATGGATGAGTGTTAATATTTTACGTACATGGATTCAGGAAAACCGTGAACATATTGGCAAGATTTGATTGAATTTAGTATTACGGTCGACACTATATATGTCAAACTGCTTTCTATATTCGGGCAATAGTTAAAATTTTATGAATATTTTCTCAGGATCAAAGGTTTTAATTACAGGTGGGTTAGGCTTCATAGGATCTAATCTTGCATACTCACTTGTAAATTATGGTGCCGATGTTACGCTTGTGGATAGCCTCATTCCGAATTATGGTGGCAATTTGTTTAATATTTATGGAATAGAAGATAAAGTACGTATCAATTATTCTGATGTAAGAGATCAGTACAGTATGAACCATTTGATTAAGGATAAAGATATACTTTTTAACTTGGCAGGCCAAACCAGTCATATTGATTCTATGCAGGATCCTTATACTGATCTTGATATTAATTGTAGATCTCAATTATCCATTCTCGAAGCATGTCGCTGCTATAATCCTGATATTCGTGTGGTTTTTGCGAGTACCCGTCAAATGTATGGTCGACCTGACTTTCTTCCTGTAAATGAGAAACATCCTTTGCGCCCTGTGGATGTTAACGGAATCAATAAAATGGCAGGGGAGTGGTATCATATTCTTTATAATAATGTCTATGGTATTCGTTCCTGTGCTTTGCGTCTTACCAACACTTATGGACCTAGAATGCGGATTAAGGATGCGCGTCAGACTTTTGTAGGAGTTTGGATTCGGCAACTTCTTGAGGGCGGAGCAATTGATGTTTGGGGTGGAGATCAATTACGTGATTTCACGTATGTCGATGATGTCGTTCAAGCTATGCTGTTGTGCGTAATCAACAATGATACATGGGGTCGAGTATTCAACCTGGGAGGGGAGTCTGTTGTCAGTTTACGTCAATTGGCGGAGTTGTTGATTGATATTAATGGTCAGGGATGTTATAAATTGAAGGAATATCCCCCTGAACGAATGAAAATTGATATAGGGGATTACTATTCTGATTTTGACTTGATCAGTAAAGTAACGGGTTGGCAGCCAACAGTTACTTTGGCAGAAGGGTTAACACAGACATTGGATTTTTTTCGTTCTCACAAAGCTCATTATATATAATCCAAGTAGTGCATGAATAATAGAATTTTACAGACGGATCCGCTAGCAGGGTATTTGGCCCAAAAAGAGGAATTGGATCAAGCTATTATGCGGGTTATGAATCGAGGATCATACATTTTAGGACCTGAAACTGAGGATTTTGAGTGTGAATTCGCGAGATATCTTCAATCTGATATCTTCGCTGTAAGCGTTGGAAGTGGAACAGAGGCTCTGCATCTTGCGATGCGAACATTAGGGATTGGTCCAGGGGATGGAGTTTTGACTGTCTCTCATACTGCAGTAGCAACTGTTGCAGCAATTGAATTATCTGGAGCCGTGCCGGTCTTAGTAGATATTGATCCTGTCCGAATGACTATGAATCCACAAGCATTGCTTGAAGCGATTGAAATTGCACGTTCGAAGGTCATAGGGGATCATAAATTACCGAAAATTAAAGCAATAATTCCGGTTCATCTTTATGGGCAACCAGCAGATATGATCTCAATTATGTCCATAGCAGAGAGATATAACCTGTTTGTAATTGAAGACTGTGCTCAAGCACATGGTGCACACATTCAAGGTCGTAAAGTTGGAACATGGGGAGATATTGGAGCCTTTAGTTTTTATCCAACAAAGAACCTTGGAGCATTTGGAGATGGAGGGGCTTTGGTGAGTAAAAACCAGGATATAGTAAAAAAAGCAAAGTTAATACGGCAATACGGTTGGAGTGAGCGCTACATAAGTCAAGAGCAAGGAATGAATACAAGGTTGGATGAACTACAGGCAGCCATTCTCCGTGTGCGCTTGAAATTGTTAGATCATCAAAATATACAACGAAGAAAGCATGCCGCTGAGTATAACAGATTATTAGATGGTAAAGGATTAATCGTTCCACTTGAGGCTTTGGGAACACATCATGTTTATCATCAATATGTAGTTAGGACTGATAGATGTGACGATCTTCGAGCATTTCTGGATGCAAATGCTGTTTCCACTGCCATTCATTATCCTCAGCCAGTACATAAGCAACCAGCTTATCAAGGGCGTATTTCTTGTATGAGCATGTTTGAAACGGATAAACTATGTGGAAATATCCTGAGCCTTCCCATGCATCCTTTTTTGACGGATATCCAGGTTCAAAATGTATGTCGTCTTGTTCAAGAGTATACTAACCTGCCAAATCATTTGAATTAATCAGATAGAATTTTATTAGAGTAATAACAACAAATTATGAAAATTTCGATCTGTATTCCTGTTTATAACGCTGAGGCAACAATAGAAAGTCTTGTAGCTTCTATTGAGCAAGAGTTAGCAGGTTATGAGCTAGAGCTAGTGCTGGTCAATGATGCAAGTAAAGACAAAAGCGAGGTCATTTGCGAAAAACTTGCACTTAGGAACGATCGAGTGAAATTCATTTCTTTGCGTCGAAACTATGGAGAACATAACGCTGTAATGTGTGCATTAAACCATATTACTGGTGACTGTGCTGTAATTATTGATGATGATTTTCAGAACCCTCCCATAGAAATTATTGCTTTAGTTAAAGAGGTTCAAGGTGGTTTCGATGTAGTTTATTCCTTCTATGCAGAGAAAAAGCACAATTTATTTCGTAACATTGGCAGCCGATTTAATGACGTTATTGCGTCATGGTTGTTAAATAAACCTAAAAATCTTTACTTGTCTAGCTTTAAAGCTATTCACCGTGATGTTGTTGAAGAAATTATCAAGTATCAGGGGCCTTTCCCTTATATTGATGGATTGATCTTTCGCATAACTGACAATTATACTTCAGTTGAGGTTAAACATCAGCGTCGTGAAATAGGGAAATCCAACTATACCATAAAAAAGCTTATCTCTTTATGGCTTAACATGTTCATTAATTTTTCGATTAAACCATTAAGAATATTTACGTTGATAGGGGCCTTAATTTCCATTATAAGTGTATTTTGTATCGTGTATATTATATGGGATAAGATCACTCACCAAAATATAACTCAAGGTTGGGCTTCAATTATGGTAGCACTAGCTTTCTTTTCTGGCATTCAGTTGATATTCCTTGGACTTATGAGCGAATATTTAGGAAAAAATTATATGACTGAGAATAACAGTCCTCAATGGACAATCAAAAAGAAATCATTTAATAATCTATAATTCGGCTTATTTCGAGTTATTATCACAATAAAATTTTATTTCAAATAATACTATATTGTATAAAAAAAGCTTTCAAATTGTTAAATTTGCTATAGTTGGCTTTTTAAATACCAGTCTTGGAATTGTCTTGTATATTTTTTTTGTTAAGCAAGGTGTCTATTATCAATATGCTCTTATTATTGACTATGTTTGTGGAATTATGACAGGGTATTTTCTTAATTCTTATTGGACTTTTGCTGGTGCAATTAATTCCAAATTTGTTTTTATTAAATATGTAACAGTATACTTGTTTTTATATTTTGTAAATAGTTTATTGTTGGAATTTATTGTAAAACATTGTTTCATTACTCCGATATATGGGCAAATTATAGCGTTTAGTGTAATTTCTATTATTAGTTTTCTTTTTCAAAGATCTTGGGTGTTTAAGTTAATGGTATCTAAAATACACAGATCATAAGTGGGGTAAATTAAATGCTTGAACGTGTTGAAGAGTATCGCTACATGGCAGAGAATGAGCGTGAACATTGGTGGTATCAAACCCTTCATAAAATAACTTTTGATGCAATCCATGCGCAATTTTCTCATAAGGATATTTCTATTCTCGATGCAGGATGCGGTACAGGAGGGTTATTAGTGTTTCTGCGTCAACATGGTTATTCTTTATTGAGAGGATTTGATCTTTCTGAAACAGCCGTTAAATGCTCATTAGGACATGGATTTGATGTATCCCAAATGGATATAGCTGATTTTGCAGGCCATTTTCAGGGCGAACATTTTGATGTTATTGTGAGTAATGACACTCTTTACTATCTTAATGATACGTCGCGCCGTTATTTTTTTGAGAACTGCTATACATTATTGAACCCCGGAGGGTTAGTTATAACCAATCTACCTGCGTTGAATTCATTTGCAGGTATTCATGACCTTGCGGTTGGAATAAAGAATCGATTCACTCAATCTGATCTTTCTCGCATGATCGATTCAGTTCAATTTGAGGTACTGAATATGGCTTTCTGGCCTTTTTTGCTTTCCCCGCTTATATTGTCAGTGCGCGTTTTTCAAAGGATCAAACTGAAGGTTGATCCTTTAACTGAAATCCGTTCAGATGTTAAAATGCCTCCTTCGTTGATTAATCGTTTTTTTTTAACAGTATGCAGATTAGAGTCATTGGTGTTTAGCCGAAAGCCCTTTGGAAGTTCTTTGTTCTTTGTAGTGCGCAGACGTTAAAGCTGACTTCTTTTTATTTTCACCCCACTCCTTGATGGGAGAAGCTTCAATCGGAAAAAATGAATAATTTACTATCAATAACGAAAGTCTTCAATAGGGCTTACTGAACAAATTATTTGTTGAAAATAACGGAATTTATTTCAATAGCACATAAATAATACAATTATAATAACTCTGTAAAATATTTATTTATAATAAGTTAAATATTTTCAGTCCCAGCACTAATTAATTGAGATGATGGGTTATGATAAAAATACTATGAAAATAAAAAAAATCAACAAATATGCAATAAATACGCCATTTATTAATATTTTTATTAATATTTTTTGTATTTCTTTTACTATCATAATAGTTGGTTTAGTGTTATTGTATAGTAGATATGGAATTGATTTTACAGATGAAGGTTATTATCTTGTATCAATATCTAATCCATTTATATTTAATCCAGTCATTAGTATGTTTGGATATATATATTATCCACTTTATAAACTTGTAAGCGAAGATATTGCTTTATTGAGACAAGTAAATATAATAATTACCTACACTTTGGCATGGATAATTATTAGTTGTTATTTAAAATCCATTTGCAGTAATATTATTAATAGATTAAGTCGATTAATAATATCCGCAGCAATTGCAACAATATCATTAGTATCTATATTTTTAAATGGCATGTGGTTGCCTACACCAAGCTATAATAGTTTAACATTTCAGGCATTGCTAATCACAGGAATAGGTCTTCTTAATTTTAATTCAGATAAATTAAGAGTAAGCTTATTCGGTTGGATAGCAATAGGTATTGGGGGTTGGTTGACATTTATGGGTAAACCTACTAGTGGTATAATATTATTTGTTGGCATTTGCGTGTATATAATATTTACACGAAATAAAAATTGGAGGTTTTTTAGTATATCTATATGTACGGCATTGTTGTTATTAATTATAAGTGGTTTTGTTATAGATGGCTCTGTTTTTTCATTCATTAATCGTTATGATAACGGCATTAAATTAATGAGGTTACTTGATGCTAATTATACTGCTACAGAGGCTATTGTCAAATTGTTAAAAATTCCTAAAATAATATTTTCTTTAGCTTGTGTTGCAATATTTATTACATTACTTTATTTAAAAGTGTTAATTAAATCAAGAGCTTTAAAAATAATCGGATTAGCAGTATTTGGTTTAATATTTATTGGGTTTCTATTTTTAATATTTGGGATAAGTAAAGATGAATCATATTTATTATCAGTAGAAAAATACTTGGTCTGGTCTTTACCATGTTTGTCTATATGCTTTGTTATTGTTATTCTATTTAATAAACACAAAGAAATATCTTTAGAGCAGTTGGCGCTTCCTATTTTATTTCTTGTGTTTCCACATATTTATGTATTTGGAACAGATTTTAACTATTGGGTTGCAGCTAGAGCCGCTGCCTTTTTTTGGTTAATTTCTTTTTTAATGCTTTTGGTAATGTCAGTTAATAAGAATCACCTAAAAATTACTATAATATCGATCTGTGTTGTAGTGCAATTATTAACAGTGGCTATTGTGGTAACAGGTTTAACAATACCATATCGACAACCTCAATCTTTGTTTCAAAATAGTTATTCAACTGTAATAGGAAAATCTAAATCTACGCTCATTCTTTCTAATAGTTCTGGACAATATATTGATAATGCTATTAAATCAGCAAAAAAAGCTAAATTTAAGGAAGGTACATCTGTCATCGACTTGACAGGACGTTCACCGGGTATGCTTTACGCTTTGGGAGCTAATAGTACTAGTCAGGCATGGATAATTGGAGGTTACAAAGGCAGTAATCAGGTTGCTGAGGTGGCATTAAAAAAAGTTTCAGCTGAAGAGCTTGCTTCTGCATGGTTGCTATTTGAACCTTCTGGTCCAAGAAGTATTTCAATTGAAGTGCTTAAAAGTTTTGGGGCTGATTTCAATAAGGATTATGAGGTAGTTGCGTCATGGATGACGGCTAATAAGGTTGGTGGATATGAAAAACGCCAACTTCAGCAGCTCTTAAAACCTATTCGTTCCTTTTCTACTGCTATTGAAGCTTGCAAGGCTAAAAGAAAGGCAGAAATGGTGAAGTGAAATATTGCCATATTGCCTCTCACAATAATAGTACTACAAGTAAGGCCAAAATAATCATACAGCGGGTTCTTACCAATCTACAATAAACGCATTACCCCATTTCTGACTACGATAGAGCAATGTATTGATTTTGTTAGGCACCCATAGCAAAAATACATCAACCAAAACATAGGAAGAATAAGCAAAGTATGAGCGCGACAATCCCATACGGACTTCAGGATATTAACCAGGCTGATATTGATGCCGTCGTTGAAGTGTTACATTCCGATTTTTTAACACAAGGCCCCGTGGTCCCTGCATTTGAAAATGAAGTTGCAAAATATTGTGGCACACGGTATGCTGTGGCTGTTAACAGTGCCACAAGTGCATTGCATATTGCATGTTTGGCATTAGGTGTTGGCAAAGGGGATATCGTCTGGACATCGCCGATAACATTTGTTGCAAGTGCCAACTGCGCTTTATATTGTGGTGCAACTATTGATTTTGTGGATATTGATCCAAAAACATACAATTTGAGTGTTGATCGCTTAAAAGAGAGACTTGAACAAGCAGAGCAAGCCTCCAATTTGCCAAAAGTTGTTATTCCCGTACATCTCTGTGGTCAACCTTGCGATATGGCTGGTATCCATAATCTGAGTCAGCGCTATGGTTTCAAAATCATTGAAGATGCCTCACATGCTATTGGGGCACGTTACCATAACGAACCAGTTGGCAACTGCCGCTATAGTGACATTACGGTGTTTAGTTTTCATCCGGTCAAAATCATTACAACAGGGGAGGGTGGAATGGCGCTGACTAATGACCATCAATTAGTCAAACTGATGAGAATGCTCCGCAGTCATGGCATAACCAGCGTTGCAGAAGATATGCATCCAAGACACTCCGAAGAACTCTGGAACTACCAACAGATAGAACTTGGGTTTAATTATCGCATGACCGATATCCAAGCCTCATTGGGCTTGAGCCAGATGCATCGGCTTGCTGATTTTGTTGCTAAGCGCCTTGATATCGCAAAAAGGTATGATTATAATTTATCAGCTCTACCGGTGGTTACACCATGGCAACATCCCGATGGTTATTCCAGCTATCATCTCTACGTTATTCGATTGAAACTTGATAAAATAACCAGGACACATCGCCAGGTGTATGAAGCATTAAGAGCTGCAGGGATACTTGTGAATCTGCATTACATTCCTGTCTATCGCCAACCATTTTATGAACAGATGGGGTTCAAAGCTGGGTATTGTCAGGAGGCTGAACAATATTATTCAGAGGCGATTAGCATGCCAATTTACGCTGTGTTGACAGAAGAACAACAATATCAGGTGGTTGCCTCATTGCGACAAGCAATCATTTAATGAACATTGCCATCATTCCAGCTCGAGGAGGTAGCAAGCGTATCCCGCGTAAAAACATTAATGAGTTTTGTGGTAAGCCGATGATTGCATGGTCTATTGAGGTTGCTAAGGCCTCAGGCTTGTTTGATCGGATCATTGTTTCCACTGATGACATTGAGATTGTCGAAGTAGCGAAACATTGGGGAGCTGAGGTTCCATTCATGCGACCTTCTGAACTTTCCAATGACTATGCTGGCACCACAGAAGTTGTTGCGCATGCCATTCAGTGGTGTTTAGACCATGGACTTAGTGTTGAAGCAGTATGTTGTATTTATGCTACAGCTCCATTTATACACGTTTCAGATCTTAAACGTGGTTTGGATGCTCTTGAAGGTGGAGAATGGGCCTATGCATTTTCAGTGACCAATTTCGCTGCGCCAATATTTCGCTCATTCAAACAAACAGCTTCAGGTGGTATCGAAATGTTTTTTCCAGAATACTTCTCATCTCGTTCGCAGGATTTACCTACAGCTCTGCACGATGCAGGTCAGTTTTATTGGGGACGACCGTCAGCATGGTTAAAGGGGATACGGATATTTGATTACCATTCCGTACCTGTCATAATACCCAGTTGGCGAGTTCAGGACATTGATACACCTGATGACTGGCTGAGAGCTGAACTTATGCATGAGATACTAATTAAATCGAAAACTATCAATTGAGTCAGTCCATCCTCATCCTCGTAGCACATCCTGATGATGAAGTTCTCGGTTGTGGTGGTACAATCGCTAAACTTGCGAATAAAGGGGCAATCATTCATGTCGCTTTTTTTGCGGATGGTGTCTTTGCACGAAAAGGCGAACAAGTTCAGCAGCAGAAAGAGTTGCATAGTCGTCGCATGGCAGCAAAAAAAGCCTGTGATATTTTAGGAGTCAAATCAGTGACTTTTGGAGACTTCCCTGACAACAGGATGGACACTGTAGCACTTCTCGACATTACCAAAACTGTAGAATCACTGATTATTGAATATCAGCCAGATACTGTTTTGACCCATCATGCCGGAGATGTGAATATTGATCATTCCCAGATGCATAAAGCTGTTGTTACAGCATGCCGACCACAAAATGGACAATCTGTCAAAACTCTTCTTTGTTTCGAAGTGCCATCCAGTAGTGAATGGCAACTTCCTGGCAGCGCACCAGCTTTTGACCCAAACTGGTTTGTTGATATTTCAGCAACCCTTAGCTGTAAAATGGCAGCTTTGGAAGCTTATGCTTCAGAGTTACGTGACTGGCCCCATCCGCGCTCAAGGCAAGGTGTTGAGCACCTTGCGCATTGGCGTGGAGCAACGGTTTGTGTTGATGCAGCTGAAGCGTTTATAGTAGGCCGTCATATCGCATGAAGGTTGTTTTTCGTGTTGATTCGTCTTTCCGTATGGGTTCCGGTCACTTCATGCGTTGTTTGACTCTGGCAGAAGCTTTGCATGCACAAGATGTACAGGTCAGTTTTATTTCTCGTGATCATCCGGGAAATATCGTTCACATGCTTCATAAACAAGCGATACCAGTCACAGTACTTCCAGCTCCAACGATAAGCGAGTCATCCCATTGTGAAGATTATGCCGAATGGCTGGGAGTAACGCAGGCTGAAGATGCAGCAGAAACCCTTGAAGCTCTTTATGGTAGATATCCGGATTGGCTTGTGGTTGATCATTACGGTCTCGGTATTGAATGGGAACAGCAGGTACGATCGAATGTAAAAAAGTTGATGGTAATTGATGATCTTGCAAGCCGTAGTCACGATTGCGATCTTTTGCTCGATCAAAACTATTCAACAGAGGGAGAGCAACGCTATGCAAAACTGGTACCTGTTACATGTAAGCTTCTGCTTGGCCCCCGATATGCTTTGCTCCAGCATGAATTTCGTTCGATTCGCGGACATCTCAAATCGCGGAAGCATAAGTTAAAAAGGATACTTGTTTTTTTTACAACAGGTGATGATCAAGGCGAAACACTTAAAGCCATGCATGGTATAGAAAGTTTTGGTCCAGTTGAACATGTTGATGTTGTTGTAGGCCTATCAAATTTAAGTAATGCGGAAATCATTAATAAATGCCAGCAGTTAAAGTGGGTATATCACTGTCAGATAGATTACATGCCAAAGCTTATTGCGGAGGCAGATCTTGTTATTGGCGGTGGTGGATCAAGTAATTGGGAACGGTGTGCGCTTGGTGTACCCTCACTGGTTACAATCCTTGCAGAAAACCAGGCTCCCATTACCGAAGCGCTTGGTCGAGCAGGAATCATAGATAATCTTGGTTGGAACTCTACCTTGAAACCATCTGATTACGAAAAAGCACTTAAAAATATTACAAGTAACACTCTTGAGGAAATGTCCGAAAAAGCCATAAAACTCGTTGACGCAAAAGGTGCTGAACGAGTAGCTGCAATTCTTTTGGATAAGCAATAGTATTTATGAATTGACTTAACAGTATGACTTACCAAATCAGACCATTTCAAATCGCAGGACGGAGTATCGGTCCCAATGACCCACCCTATTGCATAGCTGAAGTCGGCATCAACCACAACGGCTACCTTGACCTTGCAAAACGCATGATTGAAGTTGCCAAGGAGGCGGGAGCGGACGCAGTCAAGTTCCAGACATTCAAAGCAGAAGAGTTCTGTGGCGACCCGGACCAGGCCTTTACCTATCAATCGCAGGGGCAGTTAGTAACGGAGTCAATGCTCGAAATGTTCCGGCGTTATGAATTTCCTGAAAAGCATTGGCTCGAAATAAAAGCTCACTGCCAGACTGTTGGTATTACCTTCTTTTCAACCCCTCAGAACCGAACAGACCTTGAACTCTTATTGAAAATAAGTGTCCCGGCAATAAAGGTTGGCTCTGATGATTTTACCAATCTGCCGTTATTAAAAAGTTACGCTGAGACAGGGTTGCCAATTATAGTTTCTTGTGGCATGAGCGATTTAGCCGAAGTCCACCAGGCACTCGAAATCCTTGGCTGGTTTAATGGTTATCCTGCAGCACTGCTTCTATGTACTTCGCAGTATCCTACTCCACCAGAGGACGTTAATATCAAGAAGTTGACGACACTCCAACAGGCGTTTCCTGGTTTGCTTGTAGGCTTTTCAGATCACACCCAAAGCACCTTGGCCGCAACCCTTGCCGTTGCCTTAGGTGCGCGTATCTATGAAAAACACTTTACCTTAGATCATAATTTTCCAGGTCCTGATCACTGGTTTGCCGAAGACCCTGAAGGTCTTGCCAAATGGATAGATACAATCCATCACGCAGATAGCATGTTAGGTAGTCAATTTGTGAGACCTACAAGCGCTGAGCATGATATGCGAAAATTGGCACGTCGAAGCGTAGTCGCATTGCGTGATATAATCGAGGGCGAATTTTTTGACTCGATTAATATAGGACTCCGTAGACCTGGAGGAGGGATTCCACCAATTATGATAGAGCAAATCATAGGGGTGAAGGCATCTCATGATATCAAGCGTGGTTCTCTTCTTTCTCTTCAAGATATTCGATCATGAAACCAACACAAGACGAACTTCAGGACTGGTTGACACGCTTAACCGATTTCAAGGAAAATCGTTTTCATCCACTTGTTTGGATTAATGGAGAACCTGAGATTGGAGAAAATGTTTATATCGGTGGGCTTTCGGAAGTAAATGCCAAAGGTGCTCGAGTAGTTATTGGTGATCACTGTGATATAGCCTCTTTTGTCGCTATAAATTGCGCGGATTCACATCGTAAAAGTATCGGATTGACTGACAAAATAGAGTCGCGAGACATTACGATCGAGCATCATGTTTTTATTGGCTCTCATTCAGTTGTTAAAGGTGGAGCGTATATTGGTCATCACTCAGTGGTTGCTGCCGGTACTATAGTGGACCCGTGCGAAGCCCCACCGTATTCTCTGATTATTGGTAACCCTATGGTGCTTAAGCCGGGCTATTACTTGCCGCAAATAAAGGAAAGATCTTGATTCCCCATAACCTCCCCTCACTTGGAGCTGAAGAACAGGAGGCTGTGATTCGTGTGCTTCAAAGTAATTGGGTTGCTGAAGGTCCTGAAGTTGAAGCCTTCGAAAATGAGCTATGTCAATTTCTCGGTATTCCTGATGGTCATGCTGTTGCTGTATCAAGTGGATCAGCTGCACTTTACCTAGCATTATGGGCATTGGATGGAAAAAATAAACGTGTTGGATTGCCTGTTTATTCCTGTGCGGCACTACGAAATGCTGTCGGAATGGTTGAGGGAAAACCAGTATATATAGATTGCGCAGAAGGAAGTCCGAATATCAATGTTAGCAATGCAGGCAGAGATGGAGTTGATATTCTCATTGCTCCCTCAATGTTTGGTATTCCGGTTGATGTTCCGGTTGAGAGAAACTTTAAGCTGATCGAAGATATCGCCCAATCATTAGGAGCAAAGGATTCTGGGGAACGGATAGGATTGCGTGGAGAGGTAGGCGTTTGTTCCTTCTACGCAACCAAATTGATCACCGCTGGAGGGCAAGGTGGAGCTGTAATCAGCAAGAATAAATTGTTGATCGATAAAATAAGGGACTATCGGGAATTTGATTGTCGTGACGACTCAAAATTGCGCTTTAACTTCCAGATGACAGACATTCAAGCCGCCATTGGAAGGGTGCAGCTCAATCGATTACCCGACTTTATCCAAAAACGCAAGCAACTTTTTGACATATACAACCAAGCTGGTCTTGATCTTCTTAAAACATCAACAAAGTCTCATGATGTAGTGTATTATCGAGTTGTAATGCATTGCACTGACCCAATAAGTATGATTAAGAGGTCGAATAAAAACGGAATTTGCGCAATAATTCCTGTCGAACAGAGTGAGTTGCTTGATTTCTCAGGAAACTATCCATTCTCGATCGCTTTGGTTAAAACAACGGTCTCTCTTCCTGCTTATCCGTCATTACAACCGGAAGTTGCTAAGAAAATTGCAAGTATTGTAAAGGAGTATTCATGATTCTCAGTGCACATCAACCAGCATATTTACCATGGTTGGGATATTTTGATAAAATTAGAAAAGCCGATATTTTTGTATTTCTTGATACAGTACAGTTCGAAAAAAACAGTTTTATCAACCGAAACAAGATAAAGACATCACAAGGCCCCCAATGGCTAACCATTCCTGTCAAGACTAAAGGTCATATCACCACGACGCTTCAAGATACCATGGTTGATAACTCTCAACCATGGCGTAGTAAGCACTTGAAATCTATTGAAATGAATTATCGGAAAACTCTTTTTTTTAAAGAGTATTTTCCAAAACTTGAAGTACTACTCAATGTGCCTGAACAAACAGTTGCAGAATTATGCTGGCAGCAACTTCAATTCTGGTTAACAGAATTTAACATCAAGACTAAAGTTGTTCGATCATCCGATCTGGCGATAACTAGCAAGAAATCAAACCTCGTGCTTGATTTATGCATGGATTTCAAAGCAAATAACTACTTGTCAGGTGTTTTGGGCAAAGATTATCTTGATGAGTCATCGTTTGCGACCAAAGGAATTTCAGTTCAGTTTCAAGAATTTCAACATCCGCTTTACCCTCAGTTATGGGGCAAATTCCTTCCATATATGAGCATCATTGATTACTGGATGAATTGCGGTTCAGATTTACAAAATATTTTAACAAGGAGAACTGATGGGGTTTGATCAAAATTGGGAAAAAAGCTATGCCAACAACACGCATCTTTCTGTTTGGCCATGGTCAGATATTGTGAGCTTGGTTAACAGGCACTTCAAAGGATTGATATCTCTAGGGAGGGGAGCTCGAGTTCTTGAACTTGGATGCGGTGCGGGTGCAAATATACCATTTTTCCGATCACTTGGAATGGACTATTCTGCAATCGAAGGAAGCCCCACAATTGTAAGGCAGTTACATGAACGTTATCCAGATTTGATAGATAAAATTCGTGTTGGTGATTTTTCACAAGAGCAACCGTTTCAAAATATTTTTGATATAGTCATTGATCGTGGTTCATTAACTTGTAATACTACAAAATCAATAAGAAACGCATTGCAAATAGCATTTGATTCACTAAAGCCAGGGGGGGGATTTATAGGGACAGATTGGTTCTCAATAAATCATACAGATTTCAAAGGTGGCCAACAGTTTGACGATGAATATACCAGAAATAATCATACTGAAGGTCAATTTGTAGGTGTAGGAAATGTGCACTTCTCAGACGAACCCCATCTCCGAGATTTGTTTTCAAAGTTTGAAATATTATTTATGGAAGAAAAAATATTTCAACGCCACGTACCAAAAGATAATCATCAATTTGCGTCATGGAATATTGTTGCTAAAAAGCACACATGTTAACATAAAATAGGCTCATGTTACATGAAATGGTTATAATTTGCGTGACCAAGTATAAAAATAATATTAATTCATGTTAATAATTTGACAATATAGTATTTTGCAAATAACTGTTGATAAAATAAATCATATGAAAATTGAGATTCAAATAGAAACTTATGATCAAAAAGAAATATTATCATTTATCAAAGTTTGTTGCAAAAATGTTTTTTTAATTATGAGTACAACTAATAAAGAACAATATAATCAATATAAATCAAATAATACTTATGAAAATATTATCTTTATGTACAGGAATTCATATAAAGAAATACATCTTGATAAATTATTAATCCTTGATAAATATTCATGCTTAATAAATAAAGTGTTAAATGACGAAAATACATCACTTTTCTATGATAGGCATGGATTGTTTAAGGAATACGGTAGTGGAATAAATAATTTTTATCGTAATATTTCTAATATTGTTATTGAGTATTTATCTTTTTATAGTGAATGTATGCCTGATTATATTTATTCCAAGAACATACCTCATGAAATAAAAGCATGGATAAGATGTAACGTTGCCGAATATTTAGGTATTAAAGTATTAACAATAGAAGATAGGCCTTTACCATATTTTTTTTATTTAGTAAAGGGGTTTAAAAAAGAAAGAAAAATATGTATTATTGATAATAGTTACTGTTCAGAAAACTTAATTGAAAAAAATAAGTATATTGATGACTATGTATATAGAACACAGTCTGAATATTCCATTGGAATTCCATATTACGAAAAAGATAAAATATTAAAAAATGGAAGTAAATATTATAACTTATATGCTGATTTATTAAGTTCCTGGAAAAGACTTGATTTGGTATTTAATAAGTATATTTGTTATAAAACATACCAAAAAATCGCTATAATACCTGATTTAACCATAAAATATATTATATATTTTATGCATTATCAGCCTGAACAAACCAGTCTTCCTGAAGCCTTTGGTTTTACTCAGCAAATAATAGCTATTAATACATTAAGAATTGCAACACCTCGAAATATTGAAATATTTGTTAAAGAACACCCAGCTACATTTACTTATCGTTGTTATCCATCACAAAGGCATCCCTCATTTTATGAAGATATTAATATCATTGATGGAGTGTCTTTAGTTAATATTGATATTGACTCATACTCTCTTATTGACTCTTCAATAGCTACGGCATCTCTTACAGGAACAGTTGGTGTCGAGTCATTAATCAGAGGAAAGCCTGTGATTTATTTCGGTGCACAATTAATTAACAATCAAATAGGTGTTCACTATTTTATTAGTATTAAAAATTTAAGAGAATTTATAAATAGTTGCATAATTTGTATTAATAAAGAAATAATACAAAAAGAAATAATTAAATATTTAAAAAAAAGTGTTGAATATTCCATACCGTTAAATAAGAAAGTTTTACTCAATGATCGTATTAATGATACCGATAGGTATTGTAATGATTTAAAAATAAAAATTATTAAACTATTAATATCAGGCAAAATACAGATACCAATATAATGCATTTATTTATTAAATTTTATTAAGTGTTTAAGTATAATTGTGCTCAGTTGAAAAAAAATATATATATAACAGCAAGCCTTGATTTTGGATATAACCATACCCAAAATATCAATAGCGTAAAGAACTTATAATTATTTATAAACAATGTACTCATACCTCGTAACTATACTGCGGTATTGATGATTGGAAAAATCTATTTTATATGGGAATTTTTTATATGAAATATTTAAAAATATGCAAAAAAAAATTTTAATTCTTTCTTCGTCATTTTATCCTAATATATCGCCACGCTCTTTTAGGACTACAGAACTTGCGAAAGAATTTGCAAGACAAGGCCATGAAGTTGTTGTGTATACTCGTAAAGAACATAATAATTATAATAAAATAGAAAAAGAATTTAACATAACTATAAATGATTATGGAAAGTTCAAATTAAAAATTATTAAAATAAAAGGTACTAAAATTGGGTTATTTGCAAGAAGAGCAATTAATAGGATATTATTACAACTAATAGACTATCCCAATATAGAATTTGTTTTAAAAGTCATTAAAGTTCTTAAAAATGAATTTGGCTATGACTTATTAATATCGATAGCAGTTCCTCATCAAATACACTGGGGGGTAGCATTATTTGGAAAAAATAAATTAAAAAAAGTTGCAGGAACATGGGTGGCTGATTGCGGAGATCCATATATGGGATGCATGACAAATAATTTTAAAAAAATGCCATATTTCCAGCTTATAGAAAAATTATTTTGTAAAAATGTCGATTATATATCTGTTCCAACAAAAAATGCCATAAATGGATATTATCCCCAATTCAAAAATAAAATCAAAGTTATACCTCAAGGGTTTTGTTTTGATAATATTAAAATATATCAAGGAAAAGTATATAATTCAAGACCTACATTTGGTTATTCAGGGAGTTTTATACCAAACAAAAGGGATCCTAAAAATTTTATAAAATATCTTAATTCCACTAATCGAAATTACCATTTTATAATTTATTCAGATCAGCATGAAATGTTAAAAAATTTCGGTATTATAAATACTAATAAAATAGAAATTCGGAGTTATATAGAAAGAAATGAATTGCTGTATATATTAAGTCAAATGGATTTTTTAGTTAATTTTGAGAATGATACTGATATCCAGACACCAAGTAAACTTATTGATTATGCATTAACAAAAAGACCTATATTATCTGTAAAAAATGAAGCAAATAATTTTAAAGTTATTGACGAATTTCTTGATGGAAATTATCAAAATTCAACAAATATAATAAATATAGAACAATATAATATTAAAAATATCGTCAATACATTTATTGGTTTATGTAAATGAGAAAAATCGTAAAGAAACAAAAAACATTAAATAATGAAAAAAATTATTTTTATGCAAATATGTTATTATTTTTAATATGGCCTTTTGCTGTTTTTATAAATTCAATTAATTATTTTAAGTATAAATCTGCAAAGATATTTCTAATTCTTTTTTTTGGACTTTATGGGTATTCATTTATTCTTGATGATGCTCGTAATTACGACTCAGAAAGATATGCCGAATCTTTTGTTCAAATGGCGTTGCTACCCGCAAGTAATTTTTTTGAAATTATAAAACAATTTAACTCACAAGACGGTTCTTCTATTGATATAGTTGTAACGTTATTATCGTTTATTATTTCAAGAATAACCAATAACGCACATATTCTTTTTGCAGTATATTCAATATTTTTTGGCATTTTTAATGTATTGAGCATTAATATATTATATAACAAATATTCGAATAATCCGAATATTAATACCCGTTTATTTTTATTGTTTTTTTTGATAATTAATCCTATTTTTAATATTAATGGTATTCGGTTTTGGCTTGCGACATGGATATTTTTTTATGGCGCATATTTTGTTATAATAGATAAAAATTATAAATATTTAACGTTAACTGCATTTGCGTTTCTTGTTCATTTTAGTTATTTTTCTATTAATATTTTGTTGATTATTTATTTGCTGATAGGCACAAATAATATATTTTATTATTCTCTTCTTGCTGTTTCATATGTTTTACCAAATTTTTTATTCAATCATATTAAAACAATATTATCTTATTTTTCGCTTGGTATACAAAAACATGTTTCATTATATGCTAATCCTGACCAAATCAAACAAAATAATTTAAATATTGAAGGCCATAGATTTGAATTAGTATATATAGATCATTTTATGTATTGGTTTTTTGTTGTTGTAATACTATTTATAGTGTTAAATAAAAAAAAAATAAGATTTGATATAAATGATAAAAGGCTGTATTCATTTATTATACTATTATTGTCCTATGTAAATTTTGTATCTATAATTCCATCAGGAGGTAGATTTAAAACGCTTTTTTATTTATTTGCATTGGCCTATATATTAATAATATACACTAAATACAAATATTTAAAGATTGACAATATAACTTTAATTGGGTTCTTCATATTTATTATTGATTTTATAATTGTTTTTCGAATGGGTTCAGAAAACTTAAACGTCATATTATTTCTTCCATTTACATTGATTTCTCAAATTGCAGAAATTAAATATTCTGCATTTAATCTTATTTTTCACTGGCTACATTAGGCTATATTTGATAAATACAATGCTCAATCAAATACGCAACATTATAGGATATACTACAAAAAGTAAAATCATAGTTATAGAATCTGATGACTGGGGAAGTATTCGAATACCTTCGAAAATAGCTTTGATTAATATGAATAATTATGGCCTTGATTCGTCAGGAGATTCATTTCGATTTAACCAGTACGACACATTAGCCTCAAAAGATGATTTATGCAAACTTTTCGAAACTCTTTCATTATTTCATGATGTCCAGCATAATACTCCTGTAATAACAGCTTTAAGTGTAGTAGCTAATCCAGACTTTGTTGAAATTAGAAAAAGTGGCTTTAAAAAATACTATTATGAACCTTTTACAAAAACACTTAAACGATATTATTTATTAGACAATCCATTCCCATTATGGTTAGAGGGAATAAAAAATCACATCTTTGTGCCCCAATTTCACGGTCGCGAACATCTTAATGTCGCTGTTTGGATGAAAGCTCTTTTTAATAATGACTTTGAAGCGATGCTTGCATTTGAGGAGGGATGCTGGGGTTTTAATAATAAGCATCCATTCGGTATTACTTATCAGGCCGCTTTTGATCTTGAATATCATGAGCAGCTTTCAGAACAAGCAAAAATCATAAAAGATGGATTAGACCTGTTTGAACAATTGTTTGGTTACCGCGCCTCTTATTTTGTACCTCCAAATGGCCCATTTAATAATCAGCTTGAAGCTACAGCTGCTATTGGAGGTATTCGTTTTATGTATTCAAATAATTTACAATATGAACCGTCAGGTGAAGGAAATCATAAAAAGCGTTTTCATTATCTGGGACAGAAAAATAAACATGGCCAGTATTATCTGACTCGTAATTGCTTTTTTGAACCAAATGCACAGGGTAAAGACTGGGTAGATAGCTGTTTGAAAGATATTCAAATTGCTTTTAAATGGTATAAACCTGCTATAATTACCTCTCACCGTGTTAATTATATTGGTGCACTTTATCCATCAAATCGTGAGAATGGTCTTCGTCTTTTAAAGGCATTATTGCAAAATATATTAAAAAATTGGCCAGATGTTCAGTTTATGACATCTGATGAACTTGGTTATTTGATAGCTACTTCATAATGAATCTTAAAACTATTAAATCATTAATTACCCGTAATGTTATCAATATTCCCGGTTGGCACACAAAAAGAAAAATTGTTGTTATTGAGTCGGATGATTGGGGGTCAATAAGAATGCCGTCAAAAATGGTATTTAATGCACTTCAAAAAAAGGGATTTAGCGTAGATCAGAGTGATTTTAATCGACTGGATTCTCTTGAAAGTAACGATGATATGATTGCTTTGTATGAAGTCCTATATAATTATAAGGATATTTATAATAATCATCCTATATTTACTGCAAATAGTGTTGTCGCTAATCCTGATTTCAACAAAATTAAAAATTCAGGATTTTCCAACTATTATTATGAGCACGTTAAAGAAACTCTTAAGCAATATCCAAGGCATGACAAAGTTTTCGATTTATGGCAGGAAGGTAAAAACAATAATATATTTTACCCTCAATTTCACGGAAGGGAACATCTTAACATTACCAGATGGCTATCTGACCTTAAAAAAGGATCAGATGATATAATGTTTTGTTTTAATCATAATACTACTTTTTCTGGAAATTGTGATTATAGCTATATGGAGGCTTATGATATAGATAATAATAATGATATTAAAAAGCATATCTCGACAATCACTGATGGTTTAAAAATATTTGAAATGACATTTGGGTATCCTTCCAGGTCATTCATAGCACCATGTTATACATGGAGTCCGGAAATTGAACAAATATTATTTCAATATGGAATTAAATATATCCAAGGAAATTATATACAATTAGTTCCAAATGGCGGTTTCAATAATTATAAATATAAATTTCATTTTACAGGGCAAAAAAACTCATTAATGCAGCGCTATCTAATAAGAAACTGTGTATTTGAGCCGGCTTTAAATAAAAAAATTGATTCTGTTGATTATGCAATTAATTCTATCGCTACCTCTTTTAGATGGAATAAACCTGCAATTATATCATCACATCGAATTAATTATATTGGTTATATTGTTGAAAAAAACCGAACTGATAATCTTGTCTTATTAAACAGTTTATTGACAAATATATTAAAAATATGGCCTGATGTCGAGTTTATAAGTTCAGATGCGCTAGGTGATTTAATAGCTTATGGTAAAATTACAAAAGCATATGCATGAATCTATAAAAATTTTAGTAACAGGCGATTTATGCCTTAGGTATAGAACAGAAAAACTTGTTTTGTATAATCAGTGTGAAAATGTTTTTCAAGATGTCCTTCATGAATTTATTGATAATGATTTAAATGTTGTCGATCTTGAATGCCCATTCACCGATAATTTAAAAGGGATAAATAAAATAGGTCCTCTTTTAAAATCACATCCAGAATCAATTAAAGCACTAAACTATCTTGGTGTTCATCTGGCAGCTATGTCCAACAATCATATAATGGACTATGGTTCTGAAGGTTTAAAACAAACGATTTCGATATGCAGGCATGCAGGGATTGATATAGTCGGAGTTGGTATAAATTTAAATGATGCAAGAAAACCATTTTTTATAGATATTAAAAATAATAAAATTGCAGTTCTGAATATCTCTGAAAATGAGTTTTCAAGTGCTCATACAGGGTATCCTGGAGCTAACCCGCTTAACCTCATTGATAATTATAATGATATAGTAAAAGCAAAGAATGCAGCAGATTGGGTAATAGTACTTTATCATGGAGGCAATGAGTTTTATGAGTTACCAAGTCCACGAGTAAAAAAAACCTGTCAATTTTTTGCTGATGCTGGTGCAAATGCCGTAGTCATGCATCATACTCATACATTCAGTGGTTATGAAATTTACCATAATACGCCTATATTTTATGGGCTTGGAAATTTTAATTTTGATTGGGAGGGAAAAGTAAAACAACCCTGGAATTATGGTTATACAGTTAGATTTACACTGTCAGAAAATAATACTGAATTTGAGGTATTACCACATCAGCAAAGTAATGGTAAGCAAGGTACAACACCTTTGTCTGATCCTGAAAAAGATATATTTTTTAAACAAATTGAGAAATTAAATCAACTAGTTCAGGATGATGTTGAGCTTGAAAAACAATTTATTTTTTTTTGTGAGCAAAAAAAGCGGCTTTATGATATGTATTTACAACCATATTCCGGTAAACTATTATCCCCTTTATATCACAAAGGAATACTTCCTGACCTGTTTTCAAAGCGCAAGAGAAGGCTCATACTTAATCTTATACGTTGTGAATCCCACAGAGATATTCTTCTGCATCTGCTTGGCAACTAAAATAATGCCTTCATGTGCGGAATAGCAGGGTATTATCATTCCTCAGGCAAAAACATTGAAGATTCAGCATCAATACTCAGAATGCTTAATCTTCAAAAACACCGTGGACCTGATGATTCAGGAATAAGGGCGTTTCATCTTCGTGATGCGCGATCAAAAGAGTTATCGAACACCGATCCTGTAACGTTAGACAACAGGTTTGATGGTGTTCTTGGTTTTAACAGGCTTAGTATTCTTGATTTAACTAAAAATGGCCATCAGCCGATGTGCTCTGGTGATGGCTTGGTTATTCTTGCTTTTAACGGAGAGATCTATAACGCATTTGACTTCAAGGATGAGTTGATTGCTGATGGTGTGCGGTTGAAAAGCACAACGGATACTGAAATTGTGCTTAACCTGTATGTCAAATATGGTTTTGATGGCATGGTGCAGCGGCTGAACGGTATGTTTGCGCTTGTGATTGTTGACCTTAGACAAGGCAAAATATTTCTTGCACGGGATCGCTTTGGCATTAAGCCGATGTACCTTTTTCAAAAGCAGGATTATTTTGCCTTTTCGTCCGAGATAAAAAGTTTATTTGCACTGAAAGAGTTCAAGCCTGAACTCAATACTCTTCTCCTTGACGAGTACCTGTTGTTCCGCACTACCCTGAACAATACCTTGCTTAAACAAGTCAGGCCACTTGAGCCAGGAACCTATGCAGTCTATTCTTCTGATAAGGGTTTCTCAACAGTCAGGTATTTTGATGTCAATGACTATCATAGAGAAGTTCATTCTGGTAATTCCCTCCGTAATGAAAAGGAAAAATTTAAAAGTGCTCTTCAGGCCAGTGTCCAGCGTCAGTTGGTGAGTGATGTTAAGCTTGGGTGTCAGTTATCAGGCGGGATTGATTCCTCGCTGGTAACTTGTATGGCTAAGGAGAGTAAGCATAATGATTTGCTCGAAAGTGTTTCTATCATTTTTAATGAAAAGCATTTCAGTGAGGAGCACTATATTGATCAGGTAGCAACCCTTAATGGTATTAAGGCACACAAGTTTTTGCTCGACGGTAGTTCTTATATGGACGCGCTTATAGATGCTGCATGGCATTTTGACGCACCGTTGAACCATCCAAATACCATAGGAATTTACCTTCTATCAAAAAAGTCAAAGAAGTATGTGACGGTTCTTTTAAGTGGGGAAGGAGCTGATGAGGTATTCGGGGGGTATGAAAGGTTTGCTGCCATGAAGCACCCGTATAGGCTTAGTAGCATACTGTCAGGGTTGAAACGCCATAGGAGGAATCCATTATCCTTTTTAAGCAGTTATACTGACATAGCATATCGTGCAGTGATGGCTTCAGCGTATATTACTCCGTTTATGGCCAGATCGCTTAGACCTGAGTTTTCAATCCAAAGTGCAATGGAGAAAAGAAGGTCGCTATACAGAACTCTATCAGGTTCACTGTTTGATCGTCAGGTAAAGTATGAAATGAAGAGCTATCTACCTGACTTACTGATAAGACAGGATACCATGTCAATGGCGCACTCTATTGAAAACAGGGTGCCTTTTCTCGACAATCTGCTTGTTGATCATGCATTTAGCATTCAAGAAAAGCACCTGCTCTTTGGTCAGGGAAAGGCTTGTGAAACAAAGTACCTCATGAAATCGGTTGCGGCAGATATTTTTGGTGAATCGTTTGCGTTCAGAAAAAAAATGGGCTTTGGAATTCCTCTACGCTCATATTTTCTTGATCCTAAATTCAATAATTGGCTTTATGACGATATTCTGCCTGGTATGAGGCAACGAGAAATGTTTCAATCAAAACCAGTAGATGATTGGGTGAAGAACATTAATGCAATCAGCAGTGTTGAACTTGAAGCGCTTTGGATTGCTGTTTCCTTTGAAGTATGGATGAAACAGTTTCAGATACAATGATCGCCATACATCATTCACCATCCAGTTTTAGTGATCGCTGGATTGCGTGCTGTAAAATAAAAAATATTCCGTTTAAGGTCGTAGACTGCTACCAGTCGGATATTATGCGGCAGCTTGCTGATTGTGATGCTTTAATGTGGCATTTCAATCATCAAAGTTCAAAAGATGTGTTATTTGCCAAACAGCTACTTTATTCTGTTCAGGCTGCAGGGAAAAAAGTATTCCCGGATTATAACACTATGTGGCATTTTGATGACAAGGTTGGTCAGAAATATCTACTTGAAGCGATTGGGGCTCCATTGGTCCCAACATGGATTTGTTATGATCGACAAGTTGCCTTGGGTTGGGTAGAAAAAACCGACTTTCCAAAAGTTTTTAAGCTACGAGGTGGGGCTGGTTCTGCGAACGTAAGGCTTGTAAAAACGAAGTCTGAAGCAGTAAAGCTGATTAATCAAGCATTTGGCAGCGGATTTAGTCAATATAACGCATTAGGAAATTTGAAAGAAAGGATTCGAAAATACCGATTAGGTAAAACGGAATTGTATGATGTTTTGAAAGGTTTTATCCGGTTAGCGTATCCAACAAAATACTCCATTGTCGCTGGACGGGAGCGTGGGTATGTTTATTTTCAGGATTTTATTGCCTGTAATGACCATGATATAAGAGTTATTGTAATCGATAATAAAGCTTTTGCAATAAAGCGTATGATCCGTAAAGATGATTTTAGAGCATCAGGTAGTGGTAATATAGTCTATGAAAAAAAGAATTTTAATGAAGCTACAATTAAAATGTCATTTTTGTTGACTGAAAAATTGCAAGCCCAATGCATTGCTTTTGATTATGTATATCATAATGGCCAATCTTTGCTTGTAGAAATCAGCTATGGTTTTGCAAAAGAAGTATATGATCCGTGCGTTGGGTATTGGGATAAAGAGATGAACTGGTACGAAGGTGCTTTTAACCCTTATGAATGGATGGTTAAACTGCTATTTAAATAAATATGAATAAAATAAAGTCTATATGTATTATTGGTCAAGGGTTAAATGGTGGAGGAATTGAAAGAGCTTATACAAGTCTTGCTAATTATTATACAAAACAGAAACTAATAATAAGTATAATTCTTTTATTTAAAACTGATCAATTTTATGATTTAGATAGTGATATAAAAATATATTTTCCTGAAATTGAACGTGCTGGATGTAATAAATATATTTATGCAGTTAAACTACTTCCATATATACGAAATACAATTAGTAACATTAATCCAGATGTAGTCTTAAGTTTTAACGAATGGTATAACTCATACGTTATTATAGCTACAATGGGATTAAATATATCGCTATTTGTTACAGATAGAATGAGTCCAAATATGAAGCTTAGTGCAGTTAATACGTTTGCCAAAAAATTAATATATAAAAAAGCAGCAGGAGTAATTGCTCAAACTACTTATGCGGCCGAAAAAATACAAGAAAGTGCACATCCAAAAAATATAACAGTTATACCAAACCCAGTAAACGTAATAAAAACAAAAAAAGTAAATAAAAAAAAATCAATTGTTACTTTGGGACGTTTATCGAAGGAAAAAGGTCAAAAGTATCTAATCGAAGCTTTCGGAAAATTAAATACAAATGAATGGGAACTTAATATTATCGGAGACGGACCTGAAAGAATGAATTTAGAGAATATGGTCAATGATCTGTGTGCTGGTAAAGTAGTAAAATTTCATGGGCACCTTAAAGAGTTTTCACAAATAATGAGTGAAGCTGAGATTTTTGTTCTTCCTTCCCTTTCTGAAGGATTTCCCAATGCATTGATCGAAGCAATGTCTGTTCCTCTTGCTTGTATAAGTTCAGATTGTATTGCGGGCCCAAAAGACATTATTAATAATAGAATAAATGGCATATTATTTAAAGTTGCAGATAGTGATGATTTAGCATTAAAAATAAATGAGCTGATAAATGATGAAAAATTAAGAAATTTATTAGCAACAAATGCATATAATATTAGAAATACATTAAATTTTAAAGTTATAGCAGGGCGGTATCTTTCTTTTATGCAAAAAACAATATCTGATAAACAATAATGAATCTTTTATTAGATAATATTGTATTTAATCAACAAAAAGCTGGTGGAATATCCCTGCTGTGGTCTGAAATTATTAAATATATTTTGGAGCACAATATAAAATGTTTATTTGTTGAGTATGAAGGAAATCAAGTCAATGTATATCGTCAAACATTAGACCTTAATAATTTAATTTTAAAAAAATTTAAATATAATAAAATTCTTTCTTTATTACCACGAATCAATAATAATTATTTAAACGCAAGATATGTCTGCCTTTCAAGTGATTACAATATCACCATATCTAAAAAAGTTCAAAACGTAGTAGTCGTTCATGATATTATAAATGAACTTTATGAAAAAAGAGTTTTCATAAGATGGTTTAAAAAATACTATAAAAAAAGAGCTGTATCTTATGCTGATGCTGTTATTTGTGTTTCTGAGAATACAAGAAAAGATCTAATGACCCTGTACCCAGATATCGAAAAAAATAAGGTTTATGTTGTTCATAATTGTGTTTCAGATGACTATAAAGTTCTTGATAAAGTAAAAACTGATAATACATTATTTCAAAATACGCCTTATGTTATATTCATTGGAAGAAGAAAAGGATATAAAAATTTCAATACGGTCGTTGATGCTTTACAGATATATAAAAATATTAATTTTGTAATTATTGGTAGCGGTAAACTGTCATTAAAAGAAACAATCAATTTAAATAAAAAAATCGGCGAAAAAAGATATATTCACTATATCGGTATAGACAATAAAAAACTAAATATATTATATAATAACGCATATTCATTAATTTATCCTTCTGAATATGAAGGTTTTGGAATACCAATTATAGAAGCACAGAGCGCTGGGTGCCCTGTTATTACTTCGAATAAATCTTCACTCCCGGAAGTTGGAGGTTCTGGATGTATATATATAGATAATATAACACCGGAATCTATTTATTCGGCTCTAAAAAAATTAGAAGACATTTATTTTCGTGACCAACTCATCGAAGCAGGATTAATTAATTCAAAAAAATTTACACCTGAAAAAACTGCAAATGAATATATTAATATATGCCGCCTTGTTTGGAATAATCAATATAATAGTTGAGATAAAATCTTATAATAATATCTATCATTTTGTTTTATAGTTGTGAAAAAAAGTCAAATTGTATTCATAAATCAAAGCTCTGGATATTTAATGATTGATATTATTGGAGCTTATAAAGGGTTGTATGATGAGCGTATATTGTTAGCTGGAAGTGTAAATTCTCGAAATAACAAGCTTCCAGAGGGAGTTGTATTACATTCTTTGATTAAATATGTTCGAGATTCAAAAATTAAAAGAATATATACTTGGATTATAGCCTTTATTCAAATATTATGGATAGTTAAAACGCGTTATAGAAATGCTTTTTTGTTTATTGTAACAAACCCGCCATTGTCAGTATTTATACCATTATTTTGCAAAAATTCTTTCTCACTACTTATTTATGATGTTTATCCCGATGCATTGACAGAGTTAAAAATTCTAAAGGAAAAATCTTTTGTGGTTAAATTATGGAAATTAGCAAATAAAATAATATACGCTAAAGCATCTCGTATTGTGACAATAAGTAATGGTATGAAAAAATTATTAAGCCAATATTCGATAGGAAGCCAAATCAGTGTTATTCCTATTTGGACAGATAATCAATTTTTTTTAAAGATTCCAAAAGAAAAAAATACTTTTCTTAAGGAACATGGTCTTTATAATAAATTTATAGTATTATACTCAGGCAATCTTGGTTATACTCATGATATTGATGTTATTATTGATTTAGCTGATCATCTTCAAAATGACAATGTTTATTTTTTAATAATCGGTAGTGGAGAAAAGTATAAAAAGATTTCTTTAGATATAAAAAATAGGAAATTACAAAATTGTAAAATATTGCCATTACAACCTTCAGACATTATGCCATATTCTTTTTCAGCTGCTGATATTGCTATAGTTACCTTATCAAAAGATGCCTCACGTCTTAGTGTACCAAGTAAAACCTATAATTACCTTTCTGTTGGGGCACCATTATTATGTATTGTAGAAAATAATTCTGAAATAGGAAATTTAGTTTTAACCTATAATATAGGAGAGTGTTTTTCAAAAAATGAAATTCAAAAAATGCAAGATTATATTTTAAATGTTAAAAATAATATTGTATATAAATCTTTATTACAAAATAATGCATATAAGGCCTCACTTGATTTTGGTGTTGATAATGCTTTAAAGTTTATTGCTGATGTATAAAAAATATTCTAAACGATTAATCGATTTATTTATTGCTTTTATTTTTCTCTTTATATTATCCCCACTCCTGTTATCTCTAACTATAATATTATTTCTGACTAATTCAGGATCACCATTTTATTTACAGAATAGACCAGGAAAAAATGGACAGATATTTTGCCTCATAAAATTTAAAACCATGAATGATAAACGCGATAGTACAGGAAAATTGCTTTCTGATGTCCAGCGAATATCAGCTATTGGTCATCTAATGCGATCATTTTCCATTGACGAATTACCACAGTTACTCAATGTCCTGAAAGGTGACATGAGCTTGGTAGGCCCCCGTCCGCTCTTAATATCCTATCTTTCACTTTATGATAAACGACAGTCAAAAAGGCATGATGTTAGGCCTGGTATTACTGGTTGGGCACAGATTAATGGCAGAAACACTATTTCATGGCAAGAGAAATTTGAGCTGGATGTCTGGTATGTTGAAAATGTTTCTTTTATATTAGATATCAGGATTTTAATTCATACTTTAATAAAAGTATTCAAAAAAGAAGGTATAAATTCAAGTTCTAATAAAACAATGGATTATTTTTTAGGAAATACCTCCAAATAAAAATATTTGAAAATATTGTGAATGATTTAATAATTTACGGCGCTGGCGGTTTTGGTCGTGAAATTGCATGTTTGATCAATGCCATAAATAAGGTTGAGAAGCAATGGGATCTTGTTGGCTTTATTGATGATGGGATTGAAATTGGTACAAAAAACCGATACGGTAGCGTGCTTGGTGGGCTTTCGTATATAAATGCATTTCCCGAAAAGGTTGCCGTAGTTATATCTATTGCTGATTCTTCTATTTTACAATACCTTGTTCATAATATTTCCAATCCACTGGTCTATTACCCTAATATTATCGCTCCTAATGTTACTATTTTTGATAATGATGCTTTTTCCGCTGGCAAAGGAAATATTCTTTTTTTTGGATGTCGAATAAGCTGTGATGTTACCATAGGTGATTTTAATCTTTTTAATGGTTTTGTTTCGTTAGGGCATGATGTTATGATGGGGAGTTTCAATGTACTTGGACCTTCAACAAGAATTTCTGGTAACACTACCGTGGGTGATAGTAATTATTTTGGTGTCCAGTCAATTGTGCTTCAAGGGCTTAAGATAGGCGATAAGACAAGGATCGGAGCGAATTCTGTGATAATGCGCAACACAAAAAGTAATAGCCTCTATCATGGTAATCCAGCTATCCTGCGTGAGGTGTGATATTAACGGTAAATGAGAGAGTATCAAAAGTATGGCAATAGTTCAGTGCAACAATGTCTCCATGAAAGGAATCGCAGCTTGCGTTCCCAAACACAGGGAGGATAATAAATTTCTGCCTTTACTTGGCAGCACTGCTGACGTGGAGAGGTTCATTGAAACTACCGGCGTTGAATATAGGCATACAGTTCAGGGTAGTAACCTTTGTACTTCTGATCTTTGTTTTGAAGCAGCAGCTCTCTTGCTGCAAAAGCTCAACTGGCACAATGATGAGATAGATTGCCTGATTTTTGTTTCTCAGACACCAGACTACATTTTGCCAGCAACTGCTTGTATATTACAGCATCACCTTGGGTTATCCATTGATTGTTTTGCCATGGATATTTCGCTTGGTTGTTCAGGATGGGTCTATGGTTTATCAACAATTGCTTCGCTCATGGCATCAGGTTCAATGAAAAAAGGACTTCTTTTGACAGGCGATACAACAACAGTGACCAAGTCTCCCAGAGATAAAAGCACCTACCCCTTATTTGGTGATGCTGGCACAGCTACAGCTTTGGAGTATGCCGAAGGCAGCGGCAGCATGATGTTCCAGATGGGCACGGATGGCAAGGGCTTCGATGCCATTATAATTCCTGATGGTGGGTTTCGTAATTTTTACAATGAACACTCTCTTGTTGAAGAGGAAGTTGAGCCAGGAATGTACCGAAATCATTTGCAAAGCATCCTGAATGGGCCAGCGGTCTTTACATTTGGCATTACCAAAGCGCCGCGCAGTGTCAATACTCTCTTGGAACATTTTCATCTCAGCAAGGATGAGATCGATTATTTTGTCTTTCATCAAGCCAACCTGATTATGAATGAAAAAATCAGGTCAAAGTTGAAAATTGAGTCATCAAAAGTACCCTACTCTCTGCGTGAATATGGCAACACCTCTTCGGCTTCGATTCCTCTTACCATTGTTTCTGAATTAGGTTCTGTTTTAAACAAGGGTAATCATCGTCTGCTTGCCTCTGCCTTCGGGGTTGGGTTATCGTGGGCGAGTGTTGTGTTTGATACCAGTGATTTGGTATGTCCTGATGTTATTATGCTGTAATTCTCTCTTATCATTTTTTGTTAAATCATTAATACCCCTCTCTTATGTCAGAAAAATTTATTGAACTATTCAAGGAAACACTTGAAATTGAGGATGATTCTGTTCAGCTCAATACTGAATTTCGTAAACTTTCCCAATGGGACTCACTTGCGTTTTTATCGCTTATCGCCATGATCGATGAAGAGTATGATGTAGTGATTGAAGGTAACGATTTTAAAAAATTGATTACTGTCGGTGATGTAATCAGTGAAATTGAGAAGCGTTAAATAAGGAGAAAATCAGAGGGATTGACAGGTATCATGGTCCAAGCATTTTTTCATTGCCTAAAGATTATTGACAAGAGAGAGTATGGCATTATTACGTTACATTGGTGTTGGTATTCGCGGCCTTTCAGCAGCAGTGCCGCGTACAGTGATAAAAAACTATGAGTACACCACCTATTTTCCAGCGGAAGAAGTCAAGCTGGTAGTAGATAAAATCGGTATTTATGAACGCCGGTTTGCTGATCCTCATATCTGTTCCTCTGACTTATGTTTTGCCGCGGCAGAGAAACTGCTTGAAGATCTCTCAATTCCACGTGATGAGATTGATCTGCTGGTTTTTGTGTCGCAGACTCCTGATTTCCGGATGCCGGCGACATCTATTCTTCTTCAGCACCGGCTGGGGCTCTCCGAGAGTACTGTTGCGTTTGACTTGAACCTTGGTTGTTCAGGGTTTATCTATGGTATGTCGGTGATCTATGCCATGATGGAGCGGAGTGGACTTCGTCGCGCGCTTCTGCTTGATGGGGAAACCCGTTCACGGATCTATTCACCAAAAGACAGAAAAACCGCTTTTATTTTCGGAGATGCCGGGGCCGCTGCTCTCATTGAACGGGACGATCTTTTTGGAGAGAGTTTTTTTTCAATGAATTCGGATGGCTCACAAGAGGAGCTGATTAAGATGAGTGCCGGGGGGTATCGAAATCCAACAACCACTGAAACACTCAAGGAGCGTGTTGTTGATGAATATGGCAACATTCGCAGCGAAGAACATGGGTATATGAATGGCAGTGATGTGTTTAACTTTGTCATCAGCCGGGTACCGCGGGATATCAAGGCAGTGATCAACTATGCTGGGACTGATATAGCTGCTCTTGATTACTTTGTTTTTCATCAGGCTAATGACTTTATCAACTCCTATTTAGCGCGAAAGTTAAAGCTTGATCCTGACAAAGTGCCAGCCACCATAGCCAAGTTTGGCAATACCTCATCAGTCTCTATTCCGTTGACGATTGTCTCTGAACTTCAGGGAAAACTTGCAGGCAAAAAGCTACTCCTCTCAGGTTTCGGCGTTGGTATGACCTGGGCCAGCGCTGTGATCAAGTTTACCGACTGTTTTATCAGTGATCTTGTCGAAATTTAACAGGGATCCTCTTTGAGCTATAATCCATTTTCACTTAAGGGAAAAAATGTTCTGGTAACCGGAGCCTCCTCGGGTATAGGCAGAGCTACGGCAATTGAATGTTCGCGGCTTGGGGCTAAACTGATAATAACAGGAAGAAACAGCGAGCGGCTTGAAGAGACACTCTCGCTTATGGAGGACGAAGCTCACTCTATGGTAGTTGCCGATCTTTCGTATAGTGAAGGTCTCAACCTCTTGGTCAATGCCTTGCCTCAACTGGATGGTGTCGTTCACTCTGCTGGTGTTCTCAAGAGATTGCCGTTAAAATTTGTTACTGAAGAAAATCTGGCTGAACTTATGCAGATTAATTTTATTATTCCTGCATTATTGACGCGACATCTCTACAAAAAGAAAATTCTATCGACAGACGCCTCCATTGTTTTTATCTCCTCTGTAGCTTCTTCTTTTGCTTCACTTGGCAATATAATGTACATGGCTTCAAAAGGAGCACTGAACTCATTTATGAAAGGAGTTGCACTTGAACTTGCATCATCAGGAATAAGAGCCAACGCTATTCAGCCAGGGATGGTTAAAACACACTTGACCGTATTAATTTCTGATTCTGAAATTGAAAAAGATATTGATTGTTATCCCTTGGGCCGATACGGTAAACCTGAAGAGATAGCCTGTGCCGTTGTCTATTTATTATCTGACGCTACAAAATGGATGACCGGTACGCTCCTGACCATTGATGGGGGATTAACGTTACGGTAGGGACGTGATTGAATAACATTAATTCAGATCTGGCACCATAGGCCCATATCTCAAAAAGTTAAGATTTACCAACTTGCTCAACACTCCCATCCCTCCATGGCCGTCATATACTCAAGAGGAGGCGGACGCTGTATCTCGCGTTCTCTTATCAAATAGAGTCAATTATTGGACTGGCAGTGAGTGTCGGGAATTTGAAAAGGAGTTTGCAGCCTGGACAGGGTGCAGCCATGCCATAGCGTTGGCCAACGGTACCGTAGCTCTGGAAC
>Ga0208875_1000031_pt1 | contig 72908 bp, 55 predicted proteins | sample CryBogCBH25Aug08_FD_184612 | JGI IMG/M metagenome (GOLD analysis project Ga0208875, IMG submission 184612) | Freshwater microbial communities from Crystal Bog, Wisconsin, USA - CBH25Aug08 (SPAdes) (version 2) | ecosystem: Environmental > Aquatic > Freshwater > Lake | place: Crystal Bog...
CCCGGGGCGGTGGTGGAATCGCCGGCAATGAAAAGCGTGGGCAGTTTGGGATTGCTTGGGGTGAAAGAGGTTGCGGCATTAAGCGCACCGCCAGCCAGGGTGAAGACCACGCTTAGCAGAGTGGTTGAATAAAGTATTCGTCTTTTCATTGGTTTGGATTTCTGATTCGGTTTCTTAGCCCATGACCGGCGGTGGTATACGTTTTTGATTCTCTTCTCTTGCCACTGATTTGCAAGTTCGTTTCAACCCGATCCGATATATGAAGCGAATCAATTTGTCTGAGTTGCTGCGTTGTGAACCCGCTTGAGGTAATTATATTGTCGGAACATTATTCCGGGCCTGGCGTGTGGTACTTCAAAGCGTAAAAAACGGCTTGTCGAAGCAGAAATGATTGTCGGACCGGCTTGCTTGGCATAGTTTTCTTCAAATCATGAAAGTTTCACGTTTGTTGTTTCTTGCTTTGAGCATGACGGTTTTTGTCGCTCAATATAAAATGTCCGCGGCTTACGGCGCGGATTCCGCGTTGGCTGTTACCGGGAACACCGCGATAGTTCCGGTTCCCCGCATGGACAAGTTGCCGCAGTGGACCGCCAACTTCGAGGGACGACTGCATTACGCGGAAAAGGCAAATAATGCCTCGCCGGCACAAGTCATTTTCGACGGCGATTCCATCACTGATTATTTCCGCGATCGGGCTAGGGAAATCTGGCAGACGTATGAGGCCAGATATCACGCCATCGATTTTGGTATTTCCGGGGACAAGACGGAGAATTTGCTCTATCGACTCGATCATGGGCAGGCGAAAGGAATGCATCCCAGGCTCATCTTCCTGATGATCGGTCACAACAATATCATGCACAACACCCCGGCACAGATTTTCGACGGCGTCTCCGCCATTATTAAAAAATATCAAGAAGTCTGTCCGGATGCCGTGGTCATTCTGCAGGCGACGTTCCCCAGCAAGGAACCCGGCAGCAAGTATCGGACAAGCATCGCCGCCTTAAATCAATTACTCCCGAAGCTCGCTCTAAAGGGTCGGGTGATCTATTCCGATTTTGGTGATAAGTTCCTCAGTCCCGATGGAACCATCAGCAAAGAGGTTATGCCGGACGGAACTCATCCCACCGCCCAAGGCTATAAAATCTGGGCTGCGGCCATTCAGCCCATTCTCGATCAGTATTTCCCCCCTTCCGCCCAATGATCTGGTAGTGAATGGCGTAACCGATGACTTTGAAAAGTTAAGCCGGGTATCAAGCCGGCGGAACATTTTATGGACGGTGGCGTCATGATCGATTATAAACACTCGGTCCGGCGGTCCGCTTCTGCCAATCTCTGAATTGATTTGGCCGCGATTTAATCATCAAACAACCCACCTCCGGCCAAAAGACTGTCCCGTCATGTTCCGAATATCTGAAATTTCCCCCGGCGGTAAGAAAAGCCTATGGGATGGCGTCACGGCTTATCACTGGCTCGTGTTGATCATTGCCGCCAGCTGCTGGTTGTTCGATATGATGGGCCAGCGGGTTTTTGTGCTCGCGCGCGAACCCGCCATGCGTGATCTGCTCGGCAGCGGTGCCACCGATGCGCTCGTAAAATCCTGGGGCGCTCAGGCCACCTTCATCTTGATGCTCGGCTGGGCGACCGGCGGGATTTTCTTTGGCATGATAAGCGACCGGTATGGCCGCGTGAAAGCCATGGTCGCCACCTTGCTGGCCTATACGATTTTCTCCGGGCTGACCGGGTTGGCCCGCACGGGTAACGAATTTCTCATCTACCGGTTCATCGGCGGCATGGGCGTTGGGGGCATGTTCGGCGCCGCGACGACTCTGGTGGCGGAAAGCGTGCCGGCGGGAATCCGCCCGCTGGCGCTCGGCATCATGCAAACCCTTTCTGCGGTCGGCAACATCATCGGTTCGTTGACGAGCATCTGGATTCAACCGGGCCGGGCGGATTTCTTTCACGGTTATGCCGGGTGGCGGTTTATTTTCTTTGTGAGCGCATTGCCCATCGTTCTGGCGATCCCCATCATCCTGTGCCTGCGTGAGCCGGAGCCTTGGAAAGAGGCGCATCGCAAAGCCAAAGCCAGCAAGGATGACTCGCTGAAAGTCGGCTCCATCGCCGACCTGTTTAAAAATCCGCGCTGGCGGAAACATGCCTTCGTAGGCATCGCTCTGGGATTATCCGGCATGGCGGGATTGTGGGGCATTGGCTATTTCTCCCCCGAACTCATCTCCACGGCGTTGAAGGGCGAACCGCAAAAAGTGGTGGATATCGTGCGCGGTTATGGCACGGCGTTTCAGGATGTGGGTGCCTTTTTCGGGATGTTGACGTTCACGCTCGTGGCCACCTACGTTGGCCGTCGCGTGGCTTTCTTCGCTGCCTTCATCCTCTGCCTGCTGACGACCATTTTCGTTTTCAACCACCTGCACAGCGGCAGCGACGCTTACTGGATGCTGCCGATGATGGGATTTGCCCAATTGTCGGTTTTCTGCGGCTACTCCATTTACTTTCCCGAACTTTTTCCGACGCGCCTGCGCGGAACCGGGGTCGGTTTCTGCTATAATGTGGTGCGCTATCTGGCCTCCGTGTTTCCGCTCCTGTTCAGCGGATTGAACACGCTGCTGCTGGATCATGGCGTCAGCGAACCCTTCCGCAAATCGGCCACCATCCTCTCGCTGGTTTTTATCCTCGGCCTCGTGGCTTTGATTTGGGCGCCGGAAACCAAAGACCAGCCGTTGCCCGAATGAAATTTTCGGCCGGCGGAAAACTTTTCAGGCCCCGGCCGATTTTTTAACTTCCTTCAATTTCTGGAATTCCGGCTTCGTGGTGTAAAATTTGTCCAGCGGATAGCAGCCGCTGATGAGTCCGTTGCGCGGCGCGGTCGTGCAATCGCTGAATGTGCGGCAGACATAGCGCGGCTCGAGTTTTCCCCGGGTGGTCGCGTGCGCCAGCATCGTCGGATACGACAACACCGCGCGACCAAGGCCGACCGAATCAACCTGGCCGTGGCGGACGTAATACTCCGCGACCTGCGGCAAATATTCCTGCAAATAAGAATAGCCGGTGCCGACCATGATCAGATTGGGAAACCGCGTCTTCAACGCTTTCACCACGTTGATCAGCCGCGCCACGCCGACAAGCGGGTCTTCCGGCGGCTGATAGCCGTCGGACGGCGGGTAGATCGCCGGTCGTTGGATGTGCGGGTTGTAATACGGACTGCCCGCCGAAAGATTCACGAGCTGGATGCCGAGCTTTTCCAGCAGTTTGAGAAATTGAATCGTCTCGGTCAGGTCGTATTCGACGGGGTTGTTTTGATTCACGCCGAACGCATACCGATAGGGCAGGCAATGCGAATAATCTACCGGCATGCCCGGCCCGAGCTTGCCCGGCTCGGACAGTTCGGGGTTCGGCTTGAACGGCACGAGGTCAAACGCGCTCAAGCGCACGCCGATTTCCAGCTTCGGCGCAACCGCACGGATGGCCGCCACAATCTCGCAAAAGAGCCGCGTCCGGTTCTCGAACGAGCCGCCGTAAATGCCCGGCCGGGTGTGGGCGCTCAAAAACTCATGCAGCAGATAACCGTGACAATGCTTCACGTCCACAAAATCCGCGCCGATATCGGCGGCGATTTTTGCGGCCCGGGCGTAATCTTTCACCAGTTCCTTTAACTCCGCGTCCGTGAACACCTGTTCATCGCTGGTGACATTGAATTTCTTGTCGAGAATCGGATGACGATAAGCGACGCGCGATTCCAGGCGCTTGTCATGCGGCCGGCAGAACCGCCCGGAATGAGTCAGCTGAAAACCGATGAGCAGGTCGTCCGTCGTGCCATAATGGGTTTTATGCGCCGCCATCAATTCCTCGCGCAACTTGGCGATGCCGGCCTGGTTTGTTTCGTTGATGATGAGTTGATGGGGATTCGCGCGGCCATCGGGGCGCACCGCCATCGCTTCGCCGCCCCAGATGATTTTTCCACCGCTCTCGCCGAAGCGTTGCCAGCGCCGGATCATCGGCTCAGTCACGCCGCCGGTCGTCGTGCCGTCCCAACCTTCCATCGGTTGAACCGCCCAGCGATTGCCGATGGTGCGGCCTTTAAACGGAAGCGGGCGCGTCAAGGCCGAGGCGTCACCCACGGACATCTGCGGCTCAAATTGCAGGTCAAGCTTCAGGTTGCGGACATGTTCGCCGAAAGCCTCAATGGTTTTTAGCGACGGAATCCGGACGATCTTTTGCGGCAACATAAATTACCTCGTGATGAAGAATTTATAGTCCGGCAGTTGCTTCGCCTCGCGGTAAATCATGAGCGCCAGTTCGCGGGCGTGATAATCGCCCCACATGGAAGACTCGCCGCAGGGTGCTTTGCTCCCGGGCGGGATGTGATCCCAGCCGTTCGGTCGGTGATAGACCGAATGCAGGATCAATCCCTGATGCTTCGGATCGGTGTCGAGATACGGCTCGGCGAAAAGGTTCTTGGCGATGGTGAGCCCGGCTTGAAAATAGCGGTCGCCATCCTTCTTGCGCCCGCGGCCGCGCAGATATTTTCCGAAACGGATCAAGCCTTGCGCCGCGATGACCGCCGCCGAGCTGTCCACGGGTTCGTGTGGGTTGAACGGATTCGCCGGGCGGCTTATCCAGTTGCCGAGCTGGTGCAGGTTCGGTGCGCCGTCATCCCAATACGGAATGCCGTCGGTCGGCGTCCGCTCAATCCAGAAATCGCAGACCGCCGCCGCCACCTGTTCAAAGCGGCGCAGCACCTTGGCTTTGCTGCCAACGGCTTCAAATTCCGCGTTTGGCACCGTGCTCAAGAATTCCAGTTGTTCGGCGAAACCGCACGCGATCCACGCCTGCCCACGCGTCCAGGTCGTGAATGGCGAGTAGCCCTGCTGCGAACTGGGACAGCGGTAACTGCCGTCGTTGATGTTGAAGATGGATTCATGCGCGACGCGTCCGCGCACGTCATAGGCGTCCCGGCCTTCGCCGAAATAGACATTGAACCGCGCCGTGGCCTCGGCGTGCTGCAACGCGCGATGCAGCAGGTTAATTGCGGTATCTTTTTCACCCATCAGTCGGTGGCCGAGTTGATGGCTCACGGTCAGGGCGCGCATCGAGCGGATCGTGTCGCTGAAGAGCGAATGCGGGCCGTTGAAGGAATAAACGTAGCCAAGGCCGGGCGCGAGTTGCGTCCAGCGCGACGCCTGGACAGCGCCGGAAAGTTTTAGCGCCAGCTCATAGAAGTTCAGTTCCCATTCATTGGCGGGAATGCGTCCCTCGACCATCAGCCGGCGTAGGTTTCCGTAGGTGCTGATATTGTTGAAACCATGGTCATGCACGCCGATGTGCGAGACATGCGATGCCATTCGCGTAACCGTCTGTTCGCGCCCCAGGTTGAGAAATGAAACATCTCCCGTCGCGTCGAATTGCAGGATCGCCGATCCGAACTGGAAACCTTGCGTCCATTCCGTCCAGCCGCGCGAAGTGTATCTGCCCTTGACCGTGATCACCGGCGCGCCCTGTTCCAGTTTCCAGGTCTTCTCGAGGTTCTGGATCTTGTCCGCCGAAAGCGCAAAGACGCGCTCGACGGCGCGCGTCAGGTTTGCCGGTTTAAGCTGGGCATCAATTTTAAGCATAAAAATCAGAGCCGGCGCAGATGCAAGCCGCCGTCCACGTGAATGACGTTGCCGGTGGAATAGGGGAAGTGACCTTGCAGCACCGCCTCGACCGCCCGCCCCACATCTTCCGGCTTGCCCCAGCGCATCTGCGGCACCAGCCCATCGGCAATGAGCTGGTCGTATTTCTCCTTCATGCCCGCCGTCATGTCCGTTTCCATGATGCCGGGACGGATTTCAAAGACCTGCGCGCCGTGGTTCGCCAGCCGCGTCGCCCAAAGTTGCGCCGCCATGGCCAGTCCGGCTTTCGACAGGCAATACTCCCCGCGATTCACCGATGCCGTGTCGGCGGAAATCGAAGTGATAAAAATCATTTTGTAGCCGCCGGCTAAAAAGCTCTGGTTCGGATGCGCCAGCCAATGCCCCGCCGCCATTTGGGAAAGGAAGAACGGCCCCTTGAGATTCACGCCCATCACTTCGTCGTATCTTTCCTCGCTCATTTCGGTGAGGTCAGCCCGCTGGCGCGGCGCCATTCCGGCGTTGTTCACCAGCGCATCCAGCCGGCCAAAAGCGGCCAGCGTCTGCTCGAAAATGGATTTCCGCTGTCCGGCGTCGCCCAGATTTCCGCGCACCGGGACAAATTTCTGCCCCGGATGGACGGCGAGCGATTGACACAAGGCCACCGTTTCTTTGGCGGCCGTTTCATTTCCCGCAAAATGAACCGCCACGCTGAACCCGGCGCGCGCGCAAACTTGGGCGATGCCGCGACCGAGTCCACGGCTCGCGCCGGTGACGAGAATGACGGGTAGCTTGCTCATGCGGCCAATAATAATCGAAGTCCAAAAAAAATATCAGCACGAAATCCGGCGAAATTGCCATGATCCCGACTTGGTTTGGCGCTGGCCCTTTGGCTCCGGGCAAAGGACCAAGACCAAGATCCGGCCCAAGGCGTTGCAGCTGCGCTTGGACCTCGAAGCCCGGTTGGAGACCCTGCTCACGGAAGTCCAGAAAAAGCAGTGGCAGGAAATGCTGGGCCAGCCGGTGAAACTGAATGTCATCTACGACGGGCTATAGACCGATTAGCCGTTAAATTCCTTCCGTCTTGGCCGTCCGCAAGGACCTCCGGCGAATGGTTAGGCACTTCTGTTTTCCTCTTCATAATCTTGTATTCGCCGAATTTGACGCGCGTTGTTGGTTGCTTTTTCTGGAGAATGGTTAAGCGTTGGCCAGTAATTCATTGTTTTGTGCCAGTCGCTGCCATACATCACGCGGTCGGGCTTCGCCGATCCTCTGCCGGGGATGGACATGGAACATACAAAAAGATAAACTCAAATCATTGTCCCAGAAACGTGAACCCGCTTAATATATAGCAATTACTCCATGCAAAAACTTATTCATAAACGCGTATTAGTCACCGGTGGCGGCCAGGGAATTGGCCGGGCCATCGTGGACGAACTGCTCCGGCAGGGCTGTCATGTCGCTATTCACTACTGCAAGAACGCCCGGGGTGCCGAGGAGGCTAGGCGGCTGGCGCCAACTGATGCTAAAGTGGGTTGTTTTCAAGCCGACCTGACTCAGGAAGAGTCCGCCCGAGAAATGGTCAATCAGGCCGTGGAGTTTCTGGGTGGTTTGGACATCCTGATCAATAACTCCGGCGATCTCGTCGGTCGCCGGTCACTCGAACAAGTGGACATGGCCTTCTGGCGCCAGGTAATTGAGGTCAATCTTACGACGATGATGCTGGTGACACGCGAAGCCGTTCCCCACTTGGTTAAATCGGGTCAAAGCAGCATCGTCAATCTTGCCTCGCTTGCAGGCCGGATGGGTGGACACTCGGGGTCGCTTGTTTATGCCGCTACCAAGGGTGCCGTGTTGACTTGGACGCGCTCACTGGCAAACGAATTGGGTGAGCGCGGGGTGCGGGTTAATGCAGTCGCCCCCGGATTGATCTTGGGAACTTCATTTCACAATACCCACACAACGGCCGAATCAGCGGCGGCTACCGTGGCCAGAATTCCGCTCCGCCGGGCTGGTTCGGCGGCGGATGTCGCCCGCGCCGTGACCTTTCTTGCCTCGGAATATGACGGGTTTATCACCGGGGCGACGCTGGACATCAACGGCGGCGTTTACGGGTGCTAACCAGAAAAATACCGAAAATTATTTCAATTCAAATCAACGCAAAAACCATGAGCATTTTAAATCGCCGCAAATTCCTCCAATCAACCGGTCTCATGCTGGCTGGCGCACAGCTTCCGTTCGGAGAACTGCCAGTGCCGGCCGCAGTCTTAGGTGAACCGTCGCCAGCCGGTTCGCCCGAATCCGTTTGGGGCTGGATCCACAACAATCGCACGCTCATTGCCGAAGCCTATAACCCGCCGTTCTATCCGTCGCTGGACTACGATGCCAAAAAGGCCGTGCGCATCGCGCAGGAGCTCAATGCCGATTCGATGCGTTATCCCGCCGCCTCGTATTATGCCTATTTCCCGACCAAGTCGGGCTATCCGGTGCATCCGGAATTGAAAGGGGACCCGATGCGCGAAACCCTCGATCTGCTGCGCAAAGCCGGCATGAAGGCCACCGCTTACATTCCGCTAAATCATCCGTTCATGGAAGTGACGTCGAAAGATCCGCGTTTTGCCGACTGGACCAAGAAGTCTGCCGGCGGCAAGCCCATGACCACCACGCATTACGGTTACACGGAATATTTTGAGGGCTGTCTGAACTCGCCGGTGCGCGAAGTCATCAAGATTTTGGTCAAGGAGGTCCTCACCGAATATCCCTTCGACGTGATGTATTTCGACGGCCCGTATCAAGGGATGAAGAATGACCGAAACTACTGTCATTGTCCTTACTGCGAAGCCGCCTACAAAAAGAAATTCGACCGGCCGGTGCCGAATCAGGACGAAGGCGTCAGTCTGGAAGAACAAATTCAATACCAACATTGGATGGCGAATGACGTGGCCATCGGCTTCTTTTCGGAAATCAGGGAATTCATCCGCCAGACGCGCAATGTGCCGGTGCTGTTTAACAACACCGCGCTGTTATCGCCGCGGCAGTGGCGCAATCGTGCGATTCCGGTGGCGGACGGCTTCATGTTTGAGGCGGCCGAGACGCCCGAGGACAAGCTTTTCAACATGCAACTCGGCCAGTCCACGGGAAAAGTCATCTGGACCTATGTCGGCCACCATACTGAATACAACCGGGAGCACATTAAAGATCCCGGGGTGCGCGGCTGGTTCAGTTATCCGGTCGAGAGCGAGGAGTTGCTGCTCGACGGCGCGACCGCTATTGCTTCGGGCGTGGGCATCGTTTACTGGAGTCTTTCCCGGTTTTTCTATCAGCCGGAAAATCCGCTGGCCTATGACAGCGGTCGTTATGTTCGGGAGATTTTTGATTTCCAACAAAAGCATGACAAGCTGTTGCGCAGCCTGCACAGCCGGCCGCAGGCGGGTATTCTGGTGGGAGCCCAAACCATTGATTGGTTCACCGGCAAAAAATTCATTGCCAAAGGGTTTGAGAATACTTTCCACGGGGCCTATGAAGTTTTGAAGGCCAACGGTTTCGAATCCGAGCCTTTTCTGGACTGGCAAATGACGCCGGAACGGCTGGCCCGCTACGAAATGCTCTATGTGCCATCGGCAGTGTGCCTGAGCGATGCCCAGTGTGCGATGCTGACGGATTATGTGCGCGCCGGCGGGAAATTGCTGGCGACCCATATGACCTCGATGGCGGATGAATTTGGCCGCCTGCGGAAGAATTTCGGGCTGGCGGATCTGCTGGGCATCGAGGCCGTTGGCGCCGAACCCTACGAAATGTCCGACCTTTTTCTCAAGTTGAATAGTGGTGAAATCATTCCGCAGGACTCGCAAATTTTCCCCTTCCGCGCGCGCGACAGCCGGGTGCTGGCCGAGACGATTGACCGCGGCCGCCGCGCCAATCTTGGGCCGGCCATGGTCGAACGAAAAGAAGGCAAAGGCAGCGTGCTCTACATCGGCTCCAGCCTGGAGGCGATTTATACCGAGACACGGATGAAACGGTTGCGCACGTTTTTTGGCGAACTGGTGAATCCCTGGCTGGGGCCAAAGCGCTCGTATGAAATCGAGTATCGTTCCGGCGTCATGCCGCATTTCATGGCCTCGGCGGATTTGTTGGTGCTGCATTTGCTGGCGGACACCGGCAATAAGACCAAGCACCTGAAAATCCGCGAGGAGTTTCTACCGGTGGCTAATGTGAAGGTCCGCCTCCGCGTTCCCGATGAGAAAACGGTGCGGAAGGTTTCGCTGTTGCGTTCGGGCCAGACCTTGTCCGTGGAGCCTCGCAACGGCTGGATTGATGTGACAGTGCCGCAGGTGTTCATCCATGAAGCGGTGAAAGTGGATCTTAAATGAAGCCGGCTTCGTTCCGCTGGTTGATGATTGGTTTTGCCTTCATGGCGACGGTCATCAACTATCTGGATCGGCAGGTTCTTTCCGTGGTTGTCACGGCACCGGATTTCAAGGCGATGGTTCCGCTGACGCAGGAAGCTTACGGCTACATCACCGCGGCGTTCATGCTGGCCTATGCGGTTTCAAACGGCCTTTCGGGCTTGTTCATTGATCGGGTTGGCACCCGGGTGGGATATGCCTGCTGCATGGCTTGGTGGTCGGTCGCGGGGATGCTTCATCCCTTTGCGCGCGGCCCGCTTTCGTTGGGATGCTTTCGATTTCTGCTGGGTGCCGGTGAAGCGGGCAACTGGCCCGCCGCAACGAAACTGGTGACCGAGTGGTTTCCGCCCAAAGAACGCGCGTTGGCCTCCGGAATTTTCAACTGCGGCTCTTCCATCGGTTCCGTGATTTCCCCGCTGATCATCGTTTGGGTGGTGGCGATGTGGGGTTGGAAAAGTGCTTTTCTGGCGATGGGAGTGCTTGGTTTGATCTGGGTGCTCGCCTGGTGGTTTGTCTATTTTGTGCCGGAATCAGTTGCTGCCGAGGTGAAGGAACCGCCGGTGGGGGCGGGAAAACTTCTGCGCACCCGTTTTGTAATATGGTTTACCATCTCCAAGGTGTTCATGGATCCCGTCTGGTACTTCTTTGTGTTCTGGTTTCCCAAATACCTGAGTGAAGTGCATCATTTCAGCCTGAAGGAAATCGGCTGGAAAGGTTGGATTCCTTACTTTTCGGCCGCCCTCGGCAACCTCGCCGCCGGTGCGCTGACGGCCGGGCTGATTCGCAGCGGCACACCGATTCCCACCGCGCGCAAAGTCAGCGTTTCGGTGTTTGCGTTGCTCATGTTGGCCACGATTCCGGCCATTCTGACTACGAATGCCTGGCTGGCGATTGCGCTCATTTCCCTCACGACGTTCGGTTATACCGGGTATCTGGCCAATACACTGGCCTTTCCGGCGGACGTGTTTCCAAAAAACACCGTCGCATCCATTTACGGGCTGGCCAGCATGGGATCGGGTTTTGGCGGCATGTTGTTCATGGGCCTTTCGGGCTGGCTGATTGCCCGCTATGGTTATACGCCGGTTTTCATTGGCTACGGCATTATGCCGGTGGTCGCGCTGGTGATCGTCATTTTTTTAATGGGGCCGCTACGCCCTCACCCGAATTTCAGCACCCAGAAGGGTTAAATGAAGAAGGCGATGCACCCACCCGAATTGGCTCCTTCCATCATCGGGTCATCGGCCATCTAGGCGGACCAGAAAACAACTTCGGCAAGCAGTTGATTCCAGAAAGGTTCCGTCGGCGAAAATTACTGATAGAATCAGACCGCAAAAATCGTAAGTTTTTTGGGTCCATGTGCGCCCAGCACAAGAATCCGTTCGATGTCGCCGGTACGGCTCGGTCCGGTGATGAAGGAAATCATGCTCGGATAATCCGCCCCGTATTTCTGCTGTAACAATTCAAACGCCGCCGGCAAATCCCCCACGAGCTGTTCGCGTCGCGCGAGGACGACGTGATGGGGTGGCAGCACGGACAACGCCCGTCCGCCGGCGCTGCGGTTTGTCATCGCCACGCCGCCGGTCTGCGCAATGAGCGCATCGCATTCGCTGATACCGGCGTCGCATTTCTCCATTTCCTGAACGTCGTAGCCCCGGTCGGTGAGCATCACCGGCAGACCGAGCGTTTTGCAGGCAAAGTCCGTCAGATTCCCGCCGTGGCTCGCCAGGCGGGACCATTTCTCCGTGTCGCGCAATTTCAAAAGCGCGGTTTTTAATTCATTGCGGCTTGCAAACAGTTGGAAATCCGCCTTCAAGTCGGCGGCATTTCTGGCGAACAAATCAAATTGTTCCGCCATGCTCGCGCCGACGGAGGGCAGCCATTCGCGGGCGGATGGTGGCGCAGGCTTTCTGTCTGCGGGGACGGCCGCACTAAATTGAGGCAAGCCGGGCAGGGGAGCCGGCACTTTTAACGCCTCGCGGATGCGGCCTAAAATGTTTTCGCGTTCGCTCATTTCCGGTTCCTCCACCAGTCCTTGAAAGTTTCCTTCGGCATGGGCGGCAGGTCGCGGGTTTTCGTCCAGGCTTTGGCCGGATCAATTGCCGAGCCCTTCACCGCGCCGTGCAACGGTTGCGTGAGCCAACCGAGTTTTTTTGCCAGCCACCAGAACTTCGGCTCGTTGGCCACGATGCCGAAGATTTGATACGCCAGCCGTTCGAAGAATGCAGGCTCGGCGGCGGAAGCGTTGCGGCGGTTTTGCAGCAGGTGATGGTGCAAGTCAATCTTCACCGGACACGCCTCCGTGCAGGCACCGCAAAGTGACGAAGCGTTGGAAAGGTGTTTCCACTCCTGCAGCCCGCGCAGATGCGGTGTGATGACGGAGCCGACCGGACCGCTGTATGTCGTGCCGTAAGTGTGGCCGCCCACATTGCGGAAAATGGGGCAGACGTTTAGGCACGCGCCGCAGCGGATGCAATGGAGCGCATCGCGCTGTTCGGCGTCCGCCAGAAGTTCCGTGCGGCGGTTGTCGAGCAGGATAACATGCCATTCTTCGGGGCCATCGCATTCGCCGGGTTGGCGCGGGCCGGAATACATCGTGTTGTAACACGTCATCGGCTGTCCTGCCCCGGCGGTGGCGAGCATCGGCAAAAAGAGCGCAAGATCGGAGAATCGCGGCAGCACTTTTTCTATGCCGAGCAGGGTGATCATGGTTTTCGGGAGGGCGGCGGTGAGGCGGGCGTTGCCTTCATTTTCCGTGATGGAAATCATGCCCGTCTCGGCGATGGCAAAATTTGCACCGGTAAAACCGACGTCGGCGGTGAGGTATTTCTGGCGCATCACGCGGCGGGCCACCATCGTCAAATCCTCTGGTGTGTTGGACGGCGCATTGCCGAGTTCTTTTTGGAACAAGTCGCGGATATCATCGCGCGTCAGGTGCATCGAAGGGAAAACAATGTGATACGGAGCTTCATGCCGGAGCTGCACGATGAATTCGCCCAGATCTGATTCAATGACGGTAAAGCCTTCCTTCTCTAGCGCATGATTCAGGTGAATTTCCTCGCTTGTCATCGCTTTGGATTTGATGATGAGGCGTGCTTTTTTGTCGCGGAGAATTTGCGCAATGATTTCACGCGCCTGCTCGCCGGTGCTGGCCCAATGGACTTTCGTGCCGCGCGCCTCCAGTTTGGCGACGAGCGACTCGAGGTGCGTGTCGAGGTGGTTGACCGCTTCCCACTTGGTTTCGGCGGCCGCCTGCCGGGCGGATTCCCAGTTTTGGAAAGCGCCTTTACGCCGGTCGCGGGCAATCTCATAGCCGCGCAATGAGGTGCGAATGAACTGGCGCAAACGCAGGTCGCCGGACTTCTCGGTGGCCTGCGTTTTGAATTGGGAGACAAAGGTGCTCATCGCGTGTTCAAAACCTCGGCGAGGCTGATGGTTTTCGTCGGCTTGCCCTGACGGGACAGCAAACCTTGAATGTGCATCAGGCAGCTTGAATCGCTGGAAACGATGTATTCCGCGCCGGTTTCGGCGGCGGCGGCACACTTCACTTCGCCCATCGCGGTGGAAATCATCGGAAACTTCGCCGCGAACGTCCCGCCGAATCCGCAGCAGGAAATTTCCGTCATTTCGACCAATTCCAAATCTTGGACTTTGGCGAGCAAAGCACGGGGCTGTTTCTGGATGCCCAGTTCGCGCAGTCCGTGGCAGCCATCGTGGAACGTGACCTTGTGGGGAAATTTCGCGCCAAGTCCTGTCACGCCGAGCTTATTGACGAGGAAATCGGAAAATTCCCAGGTGCGTAAAGCGACTTGTCTGGCGAGCTCCGCGTGGCGGGTGCCGGCGAACAGTTCGGGATAAAACTTTTTCACCATCGCGCCGCACGAACCGGAGCCGATGACGACGGCCTCGGCATCCCCCAATTTTTCCAAGACCGGCGTGGCGATGGTGCGGGCTTCGGCATGATAGCCGGAGTTGAACGGCGGCTGGCCGCAGCAGGCGATTTCCTCGGGGCAGATGACGGTGTGGCCGAGGCGTTCGAGAATCTCCACCATGCTGATGCCGGCGCGCGGGTAGAGCGCGTCCACAAAGCAAGGAATGAACAGCGTGACAGTCATGAACTCGGTCAACTGCGCTGGCGCAGTTCGGCAAAGCGATCAGCCGCTTCCGTCCATGCCGCCGGTTCATGGTGCTGCACGGAACTGGAGGCGCGGACGACTTCGCGCATTTCGGCGAGCGAGCCGAGTTCGCCGTCGGCTTTGACTTGCGTGAGCAGATTGCCCATCGCCGTGGCTTCAACCGGACCGGTAATGACGGGCCGCTGGCAGGCGTCGGCGGCAAACTGGTTCAAGATCCGGCTTTGCGAACCGCCGCCGACGATGTGAATGACTTCGATCCGTTCGCCCGTGAGTTCCTCCAATGAAACCAGCGTCTCATGATATTTGAGCGCGAGGCTTTCGTAGGCGCAGCGGACGAGTTCGCCTTCGGTTTTCGGCACGGGTTGTTTGGTTTCGCGGCAGAAATCCTGAATCGCCTTGGGCATATCTGGCGGATTGAGAAAGCGCGGATCGTTGAGATTTACAATGGAGCGGAGCGGCTTGGCTTTTGCCGCCAGCGCGGCGAGCTGCGCGTAGTCGTGGTTTTTGCCCGCCGCGTCAAATGAGCGTTTGCATTGCTGGACGAGCCAGAGCCCCATGATGTTTTTGAGCAGGCGATAGGTGCCGTCCACGCCGCCTTCGTTGGTCATGTTTAGCTCCAGCGCGCGCGGAGTCAGCACGGCCTTTTGCAATTCCACGCCCATCAGCGACCAGGTGCCCGAGCTGATGTAAGCCCAGTTGGCTTTGCCGGTGTTGGCGGTGGGGACACCGGCGACGGCGGAGGCGGTGTCGTGTGATGGCGGGGCGACGACTTTGACACCGGTGAGACCGGTGAGGTCAGCCAGCGACTTCTGGAATTTGCCGAGGGTGGTGCCGGGGGGAACAATCTTCGGCAGAAAATGGGTGGGCAAACCCAGTTTCTTAAGCAGGGGAATGGACCAGTTGCGCTTGAGCGGATGCACAAATTGTGACGTCGAGGCGATGGTGAACTCGGCGCGTTTCACGCCGCACATGGCCCAGTGCAAAAAGTCCGGCATGAACAGTAGTGTGTCCGCCGCGTCGAGAATGGCGGGTGAATGCTCCTTCCACGCAAGCAATTGGTAGAGCGAGTTCAGCTCCATGAACTGCAGGCCGGACTGCGCAAAAATCTCGGCGCGCGGGACTTTTTTAAAGGTGCGTTCCAAGGCGCCGCGGGTGCGGGCATCGCGGTAGTGATAAGGCTGGCCAAGCATTTCGTCCTGCTTGTTCAACAGCACGAAGTCCACGCCCCAGGTGTCCGCGCCGACAGAGACGATTTGTTTGCCGTACTTTTTGCCGGCGAGCGTTAGGCCGTTCTGGATTTCCGCCCAGAGCCGCAAAACGTTCCAGCGGAAGGTGTCGCCCAGATAAACGCCGCCGTTGGGGAAACGGTGGACTTCTTCCAACCGGAGCTTTCGTCCGTTCCAGATGCCCGCCATCACCCGGCCGCTTTCCGCGCCGAGATCCACGGCGAGATAAATTTTTTTTGCCATAAGGATTATATCCGGCGAACTATCTCGTTCCGCACAGCGTCGCCTGGTATTTCACGCCTCGCGGTCTTTATTTTCCAACTTCTGCCAGACCGAACCATAGATGGCGACGACCACGAAGCACAGCAGCGGAACCACAAAGCCGATTCTCATGCCGCCTTTGTCAGCGATCCAGCCCATGAAAGGCGTCATGATGGCACCGCCGACAATGGACATCACCAGCACAGACGAACCGAGTTTGGTATGCTCGCCAAGACCGCGGATGCTCAACGCAAATATCGTGGGGAACATGATGGACATGAAGAAAAAGCTGGCCATCAGGCAGCCGACACCAAACCAGCCGCCGCCAGCCATGGCCGCCACCATCAGCAACGCATTGATAATAGAATAAATAGCCAGCGCCTTGTGAGGTTTCATCATGCCGACGACGAAACTGCCGGTGAAACGTCCGCAGGTGAACAAGACAAACGCCATCGTCTGCAGCTTGCCCCCGGCTTGATCACTCATGCCGTGAACATTGAACACAGCGTAGTTGATGAAGAAACTGAAAATACCCGTTTGGGCGGCGACATAAAGAAACTGTGAGAGCACGCCAAAGGTGAAATGTGAACGCTTGGCAATGGGCTTGGTGGCTTTGCCTTCTGCTTCCGCCTTAAACTCTTCAGTCGCGTGCAGGTCTGGAACCTTGGCAAAAATGAAACAAACCAGCAGGATGGCCACGGCAATACCAATGCCAAGATAGGGAATATAGAGTTTAGCGTTGCTGGCATTGACCTCTTTTGTGGCTGACAGGATTATTAGGCTGCCAATTAACATGCCGGAAATCCAGCCGACGCCATTACAGGTCTGGGCGAGATTGATGCGCTTCGCCCCGCTCTCTGGAGGACCAAGCACGGTGGTGTAGGGATTGGCGATGGTTTCAAGGCAGGCCAGTCCCATGGCAATCAAGAATAAACCGGCAAGAAAGGCGCTGTAGGTGTTGATTTGCGTTGCCGGAATGAACCAAAATGCGCCGGCGGCGGTGAGCGAAAGACCAATAATGATGCCACCTTTGTAACCAAACCGTCGGGCAAACATGCCCGCCGGCAAAGCCATGAGAAAGTAGCCCATGTAGAATGCATTTTGAACAAAGCCTGACTGGAATTTTGTAATCTTCAGCGAGTTCTGAAAATGTTTGTTCAGGTTGTCGAGCAGTCCGCTGCAAAAGCCCCACAGCAAAAACAAGCTGCAGATGAGGATAAAGACCAGCAAATAGTTTTTACCATCAGCTGTGCGGAAAAGACTGGCCTTGCCGCCAGAGCTGGTCGGAGTTTGAACAGGTGTGATCATGTGTTTGGGTATGGATGGTTGAGGGCGATCAATTCGAATTTTTAAGTGTGATTTTGTAGGATTAAAAATTTACCGTGCCGGGACAACTCCTTTTTTTGAGGAGAATATTTTCATGTCGGGCGGTCGCCGATGTCATTGCCAACGCAAACACTTTCCGCGCCTGTCCATGAAAAGCAAAACAATCAATTTGCCGACGTGTCCCATCTTCACGATACTTTCGGCAATTCTTCCCTGACGTCGGGTAGAATCCCTTTAGACACAATCGATGATCAGTGCCTGGTTTTTCCGTAAAGCGGTCCAAAGTTGGAGCACGCGCGGAAATCTGCGCCTTCCAAATCCGCCGTGCCGAACGCTGCCCAACTGCTCGGCCGGAACACTTTTTCCGCCGCCACGTTGTGCATGTAAACCGGGATGCGCAGCATGGATGCCAGCGAAATCAAATCCGCGCCGATGTGGCCGTAGCTGATCGCGCCGTGGTTGGCGCCCCAATTGTTCATCACGGAATAGACATCGCGGAACGCGCCCTGACTGGTGAGGTTCGGCGCAAACCACGTCGTCGGCCACGTGGGATTCGTGCGCTGATCGAGCGCGTCGTGGACTTTTGCCGGCAAGTCCACCGTCCAACCTTCGGCGATTTGCAGCGCCGCACCAAGACCTTTGACAAGATTCAAACGGCACATCGTCACGGGCATGCCGCCTTTGCTCAAGTAGCGCGTGGACCAGCCGCCGCCGGGAAAATATTCCGTAATACTCGGATGCCACGTCGTCGCTTCGAGACATTTCTTCGCCTCGTCTTTTGAGATTTCCCAGAACGGTTTCATTGCGGGCTGGCCGTTGCACTCCATCTGGCCGGTGCCGTCGAGCGTGGCTGGGCCGGAATTAATGAGATGCAAAATGCCGTTCGCCGCGTGGCCATCGAGCGTGTGGCCGGAGACGCGCTTTACCGAATCCGCGCTCCAATACGTCCGCACGTCGGCAAAAATCTGCGCGGTGTTCGTCAGCAGATGTCCGAATAGCATCGAAGCTCCGTTGAGACAGTCGTTTTCCGTCGCGACGATGTAAGGCGCGCGGATGCCGTTCCAGTCGAACGACGTGTTGAGAATGGCTTCAAGATAATCGCCGTTGGGTTGGCCATCCGTCCACTGGCGCTGGCCTTGGAAGCCGGACGCGATTGCGTTGTGGCCGTGCGCTTCCTCGCCAAAGCCCATTTCGGCGAGTTTGGGATTGCCGACCATGAGGTCGCGGGCGATGATTGCCATCTTGACGGATTTTTCCCATTCGCTGTCGAGCTGGGCGCGGGAACGAACCGTTTTCGGCGAGTTGTAGTCCTTGCCTTCGGGACAATTTTCCTTGGTCCACTTGAGCGCTTTTTTATATTCGGCCTGATCAAAAATGCCCTTGTCCATGCGCCGAAGGAATTCCGTCATGTCAATTGTCTCGACGCGCATCCCTAAATAATCCTCGAAGAACGGCTGGTCCACGATGGAGCCGGCGATGCCCATCGAAACGCCGCCCATGCCGAGATACGATTTGCCGCGCATCAGCGACACCGCCAAACCGGCGCGGGCGAAGCGGAGGATCTTTTCCTGCACGTCGGCGGGAATGGATTTATCGCTGCCATCCTGCACGTCGTGGCCGTAAATGCTGAACGCCGGCAAACCTTTTTGCGAATGACCGGCCAGTACCGCCGCGAGATAAACTGCACCGGGCCGCTCGGTGCCGTTGAACCCCCAGACGGCTTTCGGTACCGCCGGATTCATGTCCATCGTTTCGCTGCCATAGCACCAGCAGGGTGTGACCGTGAGCGACACGCCCACGCCTTCGCGCGCAAATTTTTCCGCGCAGGCCGACGCTTCGGCCACGCCGCCGATGCAGGTGTCGGCGATGTCGCATTCGACGCGCTTGCCGTTCGGATAGCGCAGGCTGGATGAAATTAATTTTGCGGCGGACTTGGCCATGTCCATCGTCTGTTTTTCGAGCGATTCGCGGACGCCGCCAAGACGGCCGTCAATCGTGGGACGAATTCCAATTTTTGGAAGGGAACCTTCAAAGATAGATTTTTTCATAATATGGATAGGTGGTGGCTGTTTGTTTATAATGTCAAATCAGTGGCGGCACGTCAGCATATTTACATGGACTAGAATGCAAAATACTTGGACGTAACACAGGTTTCATGTCAGTTTGCCCCAACAAGCCGCGCCTGTGGCTAAGCCAAATGTAAAGTCCGATAGTCCGAGGGCGAGTGTCCGCAATGGCGGGTGAAGGCCCGCGCGAAGTAGGCGGCGTCGGGAATGCCGACCTCGCCGGCCACCTGTTTCACCGGCTCGCGGCCGGTGAGTAGCAAATATTGGGCGCGTTCCATGCGTCGCAGCATCAGGTATTCGAGCGGGCGCACGCCGACCAGTTGCTTGAAGCGGTCTGAGAAGTAGGTGGGGTGCAATTTAACTGTCCGCGCCAGATCGCCGAGCAGGATGGTTTCAGCCATGTGCGAATGGATAAATTCCTGCACAGCTAGAAATTGCTGTGTGGCGCGCGCATGAACCCCTTCGTGGCGTCGGGCTGTCCGTAAAAATGGCGTTAGCAGGAGCGATAGAATTCCGTTTGCCTCGAATGTATCCACCGGTGGCACCTCATGGGCTGCCTGTTCGGCCTCCAACGGATAGCGTCGGTATTCTTCCCGGGCCGGGTCGAAGCAGGGAAGTTTCCGGTTGGGGTAAAGTGTTTCGAGTCGTTGAAACTGCTTAAGCGTCCCTCGTGCCACCGGGATTTGAAAATCAAAATCCAGCAGCGACAGCAAATCATTGCCGGTCGGCAACCGGGAAACAAAATGGAGATGATAATGATCCAGTCGCCGGGAACAGGAACAATCATGCACCGTGAACGGCGGAACCAGATGCAGTTGGCCCGGCTTGAGCCGGAACTCTCGCCGGTGGTGGCGGACGATCGCTTGGCCGTCTAAAATCAGCCACAGCCGCGAAAACGGACTGATCACGTTCCGGAAATTCCACCAGCGCCCGGCTACCGTGCGTTGGACCGCCAAAATCCGCAGATCGAGGGTGTGAAGTGATTCTTGATTCAGGGCGGCGTTCATTGCTTAATTATTCTGCCTGGATTTTTGCCGGATGATCGCCCGGTGAACCGGTTTAATTTGGTGATGGGGGAATGGATTTGCCTTTTAGCAGGGCAACCCGCCAGTCGGTGGCGCGATTGAGGTAAGCTGTATGCGTATGGTTGTCGCCATGATGATTGGCTGGCGGCATCACAATCGCTTCCTTGGGGCCTTTGAGCTGATTAAACGCGGCGTACACACCGGATGGCGGCGATGTGGTATCAATCAAACCCAGGCCGACGAGCGCCGGGCATTTGATGCGAGCGGCAAAATTGACGGCGTCAAAGTAACGCGAAGTCTCACGCACCTTATCATTGTTATTCTCCGTCGCCTTGTTCATCCAGTAAGGCCAGCCTGGCTTGCGGCCAACCAAGTCACCCGTGGCATCGCAGCCCGCCGGAACCAATGCCATGAGTCCCGTGACTTTCGGGTTGAGGCCGGCAGTCACAAAACTTTGCAAGCCGCCCTGGCTGGTGCCGGTGACCACCAGTGTCCGGCCATCCCAATCCGGCCGCTCGGAAAGGTATTCAACCGCGCGATAACAGGACAGAAACATGCGCAGGAAATAACTTTTCTCGCGGTCATCGTTGCCGATGGCTGTGTAGTCTTTAAGGGAACCTTTTAACAGTTTGTCATAGTAAGCCGCCGGTTCATCAATCGGCAAATCGTGCGCCGTGATGTTTAACGCCAGCCAGCCTTCGGCGGCGCGTTCCGTTACCCAGCCTTTTTGCAGGGGATAAACGCCGGCCCATTGCACGATTAGCATGGCGGGAAACTTTCCACCGGCCGTCGGCCGGGCCAACTGGCCTTGGATGTGCGTGCCGCGAATGTTGTCGAGCGTGATTTTATAGTAATTGACACCGGGTTTGCCGCCGGGTTGCGGCGTCAGCACCGGCTTTTCTGGAATCGTTGCCAATTCGCCGAGCTTGGCTTTCCAAAAGGCGTCAAAATCGTCGGGGCAGGGCGACGATATGGAAATCTTTTCCGGCGCGATGGCGGCGCCGGCTAGGGCATGAATGACTTTGCCGCCGGTATCGGTGGCCGTGATTTCTGCAAGAATGGTGCCGGGTTCTTTTAACGAAGTTTGTATGTTCGCGCTGCCGGCGGTGAAATTGACCGCGCCCTGATCGATGACGGTTCCGCCACCCCGCTTTAATTTATAGCTGGCTTGTTTGATTGTTGCTCCAGCATCGCCGCGCACGTCCGCCCGCCAGATGATTTTTTCACCCGGCTGATAAATGGCATCGGGCTTGTTCGGCGTCAACGTGAGGCCGGGGGCGGCAAGAATCGTGGTTGCCCCTAAAACGGCGACGAAGGCGGACAGGTTGTATCTGAATTTCATGATTTAGTGGGTAAGTAGTTTGCAGTTTATCATCGTCTCAATCAATGCCGTGGCGATGGCTTGCATCCCTTTGTCGCCCGGATGATGAGCCACGTCCTTGTTCTTAAACTTACGTTCCGAACTGGCGTAGTTGGAATCGTCTTTGCCCAGCGTGCTGATGTCAACATAGACGCCGCTTACTTCCTGGCAGGCCTGCTTGAGCGCCTCGTCCTTTGGCGGATTTGCCCAGAAACAGCTTCGGACCAATATCGTAGGATTATTCTCGGCCTTGAGCGCTTGCAGCAGCTTCACCAAACTGCTTTTAAATGCGGCCTTGGCCTCATCGGTTTTCAAAGCCGCCACATTCTCCCCAATCGCCAGAACCACAACGTCAGCCTTGAACGCGAAGATGTTCTTCCGTTTTTTCACCATGTCGTAGGTGGCATAGTTCCGCTCGAATTCCACGATGTTTTCAATCAACGCTTCCGGCGGCTTCCCGGTCACCTCGGAAATGGAGCGGAGCACGAGATGCACATAATCCTTCTCTTCGGCGCTGGCGGCCATTCCCCAGTTGCCGGTCCAATCAACTTTTGCCGAAGGGCTATGATGGGTGATGCTGTTGCCCAGAAATAATATCTTCCCGATCTTGCCCGGGTTGCCGTCTGCCGCTTTGATCATGTATGGGCTGATAAATAGTGAGAATAAAACCAGCGAGATGGGGATGATTCGGTTCATGAGTATTGGGATATGAAAAGTTATAATTAATGGATTTATTAATGGCGGGCAAGCGTTGTGAATCCGGTGTGTTTGCGATGGACTTACCGGTGGCATTTGAAAATATTTGGAAACATCCATGGCCACCTTCAAAGCCAAATCTTTGGACTGATCTTCCCGCTGCTGCTGGTTGGCGGCACTCATCTCAACGCCGGGGTGGTAAACCAGGTGGACTGGCCGGGCCTTCTCGTCCTTCACGACCTGGTGTGGAAACGCCTGCCCGAACGTTTCGAGTCGGCGCCGTCCGTCAGGATGGAAAGACCAAACGGGTGCGCGTGAAAAGTCTGGCGGGCGAACCCTGCCGCCTTCGGCCGGGTTTGGAAGTCGAAGTCCGATGCACCGTGCCCCTCAAACCCGCCGGGCAGGGCGCTTATGATTTGACCTTGGCCAAGGGCGAAGAAGCCATCCTCTACACTTGCAAAGAAATTCCCGCCTTGGCGGTCGCGCCAGTCATGGCCGACCCGGCCAGATGCAATTACTACGGGTTGCCGGTTGAGACGGGAAAGCCGTCTCCGCGCAAGTAATGGATCGGCTAAAAGCTGAGTTATTCAGCGATGGCCGCCCGCATCTCCTCCAGCATTTTTGCTGCTGACACAAAGGGATCGAAGTCCTTCCGGCCCGAGGCCAGCGTCTCGATGGGCAGATAGCCGCGATAACCGGATTGGCGGATGATTTTGACCAGTTTCTTCATGTCCGTGCGCGGCGAGTCGGCCGGAGTCCCGATCAGTTCCTTGATTTGCCAGGTCACCGCGTAGGGTGCCATCAGGGCGATGTCCGCGTAAGGATCGGGCGTGTTGTATTTGCCCGTGTCCACCATGGCCGAGCAATATTCATGATCCACGCGTTGCAGCAGGCTGAGATGTTCCGCGCCGGTGCTGATGAAGTCGCCGTGGTTCTGCACCGCCACGATGACGCCAAACTTTTTCCCGTGCTCCGCGCATTCGCGCAGCGAATCAGCGAGCCAGATTTCAACCGTCTCGCGGCTCGCATTCCCGGACGCCTGCTGCCAGGTCTTGAAGGGCGGCTGCGAATCCGCAAACGCCCGGATCACCGGCGCGCCCAGTTTGGCCGCAACTTCAATCCAGGTCTTGAGGCGTGCCACCCCTTCCGCCCGAACCGCCTTGTCGGCGGTGGTAAAATCGTTGCGCACCCCGGTGCCGCTGATGGCGAGACCCAGATCGAACGCATGACGCTTGAGCCGGAAAATATAGCTGTCGTCCGGCGCTTGGGGATAGCCGGGGAAGAAGTAGCCCGTGACATCCACCGCCTCGAAATTCACCTTCGCGCAGAAATCGCATACTTGAAACAAGTCCACGCCCTTGCTGGCATCCTTGGCATTGGCGTTCAGGAGATCCAGGAAGGAGTAAGCGTTGAGCGATGGTTTTAGATGCGCGCCGCCAATGCGTTTAATGGGGGTCACCGCCGCGGTTACGGTTCCCAGCGGAAACCCCGCCGCCGCGGCGAAGGGCAGCAAGGCGGCGGATTTTAGAAAGCGGCGGCGGGTGGTGGATGAATTCATGGCGTTCGTCAGTTTGAGTTAAAATTTAATTCGCGGTTTCCCCGTTTCTTGCTTGGGACCAATGGAATGGGGAGCCCAATTCTCTTGCTCGGCCACAGATTTGCAAGCCTATTATCGGTCCATCCCCGATTGTATTTTGGCCGGAATATCCGGGCGGGATCGGTTCCAGCCCCAAATGGGGCGACAGATAACCAACGGCAAACCTTATATTGGTTTTCTAAAAAGATGGCGCTCCAACGGAGGTTTTTAAGGGAAATCGCCTTTTTATTTTCAGGCAAAAGCTTTTTCTAATGGTAAACTTCTCAAACTCATCAGCCCTCGACATAATTTGTCAGTTTACGTCGTTTGCCCGTACGGAAAGAGCCAAAGGGGTAAAGAATCGTTGGCCCCTATCCCCGCATCCCGAATCCTGTTTACCCTTCGCCGCCTTCGCGCCTTTCGCGCGACGGTTCCGAACTAAATACTCAAAACTAATAAATGCAATCCAAACTTTTATTGTGTGGTTATTTCATACCAGAGCGTTTTGAATCCGGCCCCGATCTCAAACGTGAGCTTGCCGTTTGAAATTGTGGCCGGAACTTCTCCGGCGGGAGAACCCGTACCGGTCAGGGCAAGAACCTTGACGTTTTTTGCATTGCTGGCCAGAGTCACTTTTGCGCCGATGCCTTCACAAAGGGTTGGAGCGCTGCCCCAATGATGGCCCACACTGGTTTGGGTGGCGTTCCAGCCCATGCCGGTGTTCTCCACATTGCCCGCCGCCACCAATAACAGATGCTTGGAATAAGCCAGCGGCTTGCCGTCAACGGCGGTCAGTGTCAGCACGGCAAAATTGCGCACGTTGGCTTGCACCTCAAACTCTGCGCCAGTCAAGCGGGTGGTCTTGCCGGTGCAACGTCCCACCACCGCCTTGGCGGCGGGCGCGTCCACCGTATAAAGTTTGGCGGTGCTGTCCCAGGCGATGGCCGAACCCGCTTCTCCGGTGCGGGAACTTTGCGGCATCGCCACGTCGCTGCTTGACCCAAAGCGCACGCTTAGCCGTCGGCCGATGGATTCGCTCAGATTCACCCCGGTTTGTTTCCAGGCATCAGCCATCGTGACGCCTTGGGCCGTCATGTCTTCGACCTGCCCGGCCGGAAGGGTAAGCATCAATTGACCGGTCGCCGGGGTGACATCCGCCCGCCGAAACATCAGCGCGGCGGCCGGCAGAAACGCCAGCTTTCCCGGATGTTGCTGCAGCGAAAAGAATCCATCAATGGCGCCGGAATTCCAATTGGTCCCGCCGTAGTCAAATTGAAAGAACGCATCCCAATCCTGTAGGGCCGCGAAACTGGCGATGATCGGGAACATCTCGGCCGAATAATGGCTGGGTGCCGGGTGATCGTATTCGCTCACCGCGAAAGGCTTGCCGGCGACCCGATAGGTCGCCAGATCGGCGAGATTGGCGCCGCTGTTGTTCGCGTCGATCACCGGAGTATTGGGAATGGTCCAGTCGGATCGATCCCATTGCACATGGGGGAAGTGCGGATGTTGCCAGTAACTGTGCATATCCACATAATCGCTGGACGACTCGCGGTAGCAACCGGCCAGTCCGCCGTAGCTGGCCTGGCTGTCCATGATATTGGCTTGCACCCTTAGATCCCGCTTCAAAAACCCGCGCATCGCCGCATCATACGCCCGTTCCGTCGTGGCCGAGAAGCGGATCCAGTCAGCGTGTCTCAAGGCATTGCCGGAACGTTCATCGCCGCCAACCGTTCCCGCTTCGAGTGATTCCCCGGGCTTAAGGCCCATGTTCCCGCCGGGACGCAAGGTAAGTCCCTTGATGGAAAATTCACCGGTCGGGCCGTTGCCTAGAATGAAGCTGACCCGCACGGCGGCGGGTTCAACCTTGGTCGCCCGGAAGGGGTAACTGAATGTCTTCCAATCCGGCGTCAAACTCGCGCTATCGTTGAGGCCGCAATTATGCCAGTCGGCTTTTTGCAGGCGCACATCCACCGGAAGTTTGCGCGGAGCTTGGGAGCGGGCGCTGAATTCCAGTGTGTAGATTTTCCCCTCTTCCAGGGTCAGACCGCTCTGCTGAATTTGTATCTGCCAGCTTTCGGGGGTTAATGTGGAAACCGTCACGGTTATGGTGTCGTTTTCCTGCTTGAGACTGAAGTGATTATTGCCCTGTCCGCTCCATTTGCCGGGCGCAATGTTTTCTCCCAGCGGAGCGGATCCGCCCCAGGCCAGGGTAAGTTTTTCAGAGGAGCCATGGCGGTCTTTCAGCCAGATGTTCCATTTTTTTAGAACGTCATTGCGGTAATATTCAGGCAGATTGGCAACTTGCAACTGCAGCAGGGAATTTTCGTTGTTGATTTCCACCATGGCCACCGCCGGCTCCTGGGCATAGGCGGTTTTGGTGTAAGGGTTCATATGCGTCAGTAAGGTGCGGGCATAGTCCCGTTGCATGGCGATCATTTGGTCGTTGATTTTATCCAACCCTTTGCCGTAAACCGGCATTTGCAGGCGCCGCTCGCGGGCGGTCAAACCGTCGGGAAAATCAGCTCCTTCCCAATAATTGCGCGAGACATGGAGATTGAGATCGGCGTAGATGCCGTGCGCTTTAAGCTGGGCGATGAAATAGTCCAGCCGGTCGAGCTGGCCGGGATCAAGTACATTTAACTTTGGCTCGCCGTTTTTCCAGATGCCTCCGGGCGCAGCGTGGTTGTCCATGTGGTGAAAGCGGATGATATTGACTCCCTGGCTGGCCAGCCGGGCGGCGAGTTTGTCGGCATCCTCATGTTTTGGAAACGCGCTGCCAAAGGTGAAGTTGACGCCCAGAAACCGGACGCGTTTGCCGCTGCCATCCACGAAATGGCCGTCCTGGACGCGCACAAAGCCGGTTTTGCCAGCGGGACAGTCATTAAGCCAGGAGACGTCTAAAATCGACCCCGTCGGTGGCATCGTCAACGACGGTATGACAAAGGGAAACATTTCCCCCGCCCTGACCGTGAAGGTCAGCAGGGCCAAACCTAGGACACAACCGGCGGTTTTGCGTGATAACGAATTTATGCTCATAAAAATATTTCAACCCTTTTCCATAGTTTCAGATATTCATGAATATTAGTTCCGGACTAAAAATGGAAAGCATGAGAGCGAGTTGCCTGGAATCACGATGGCTCGTCAATTTAACCCGGCAATTCGCCTTCTTCTGTTGAAATCAAAATCATTGCTTCGTGAAAACCGCCTTGATTTGATCAAGTGATACGCCCAGCGTCTCCCGGGCTACCCGGTCCAGCGCGGGTTCGGGACCGCTTAAGTGAAAAGTCCTGTGAATATGGGTCAGGCTCTGGCCCGGATCCAATGCGGCGGCCGGCGAAGACGACTCAATTTCATAGAACGGCCCCATCGGTTTGACGCCGGGCGCCGGCGGCCCGTCGTTATAGCTGTTGGCCGCGTCGCCGCCATAGGGATGGTCCTGCAGTTTCCAAAGCGAGTTGACATAATCCGTGACGTCTTTGGGCTGGTTAAACTGGACAATCGTCAGAACCTTGCTGTCTGCGTCATAGCTTCCCAGCACGGACTTGCTGCGCCGGGGATTGACGCCGATCTTGCTGCGATATTTGCCGTCGGCGCTCAAAAAAACCACGTCGTCACGCACCGCCAAACGGTCAGGTGGCACTTGGCCAAAATAGTCGGATGTGACTTTCACTCCCAGTTCGGAGTCGGGGCCGGACTTGATGGGCACCACAATGGTGGTGGCGGGAGATGGATTATACATGCCGAGAATCCAGACCGAAAGCAGGCCGGTTTCTTTTCTCCATGCTTCCTTGCCCAGGTTGATTATTTTATTGTTGGAGGCATAAGCCACCAGGCTGATATCCTGGTCCGCTTTCAAGCCGATTTTTTTCCAGGCGGCGGCAGTATCAAAGAGTTGAACCTCACGGTTGACGCCCACTTCAAAGCGGGTTCCTGAATAATTGGTCAAATTGAACTCGGCACCAAAAATCGCCCGATCCTGCTCCTGCTTGAGAACCTTGAACGGCAGCGTATCGAAGATGGCTGGCGTGAACCAGTTGGCGAATTCAAACTTCGCGCCTTTGGCAAAGAAGATGGAGAATTGTCCGCCTTCCGGCCCCATCCAGAAACGATCTTCCCCGCCGAAAACGTTCATGTGCGGCACAATCTTGCCGGCGGCGATAAAATCGCGGTTGATCCAGCCGAAACTATGGCCATCGTTGCCTCCCGCCGTACTCGTCATCACGCGTCCCTGCCAGGCCGGCGCGATGGCGACTTGGGCCTCACCCTTTTTGTTGCTTAGAACAATGATATCGGTATGACTTTTAAGAAAAGCCACATCGCCGCCGAAGTTGGTGGCGCGGGCGCAATGGGGAATCAATGCATTTAACGTCATGAGCAACAGCGTGGTTTTAATAAATAGGTGTTTCATATGGGCAGGCAATCGATGCCTTTAATAAGGACTTTATTTCTAAAAACTGGACGCTTCATCTTGCCAGTCAGTGCCGGCCAGAAGAAAAAGTGATCCCGCAACTGTATTGACATTGAAACCTTGAGTCACTATAAAAAATAATTACTTTCCCCATTGGCTTAAGGCCATAACCGGTGACGCTGAAGGTTGCTCATCCGGAGAGCCGAACCATATCGCGATGGTGGTCGGGGATCCGGTCCTTGGCAGGCGAATGATCAGGTTGCGGACATCCGTCGCGGGTCTTTGCGGAGCCGGCGGATTGATGCTAAGAACCTCAAATTTTGCATTGCTGGGTGAAAGGATGCGAACCGACAGCCGGGATGTTTCTTCCGAAAGCGTCGCTTCCGAACCGTTGCCGGCAATGGCGATGGTCGCGTGAGTGTGGAAGTTCCAACAGATGTCCGCCGCTTTTAGCGGTCGCACTTCATCTTGCAGCAGCACTTGACGCCGGTTTAGCAGCATTATACCGCGTTGCCAATCGGCTAGGCTGCTGGGGTAGGCCGCCTTCAAATCGGCGACCGCGACAAACCGATTATTTCCGCCGCTTTGATTTTTTCATCCTCGGCAACTGCCAAGGCGCCGAGGGTCAGCCCGTCGTTGCAAACCTGCACCCAGTTGTTATGCAATTTCAGAAGCCTGCCGTTGGGGGCCAATCCCGCGATGCCGGGATCCAGTCCCTTGGTAACGATGGCTTGCCGGATCGTCAGGCGCTCCGGCGGCGAAAGATAATTAAACAGCCAGTCATAGCCGACGCCCAGCGTTGCCGTCATTTCCGCCGTGTCGAGAAAGTGTTTGGGATACCAATCCGGAAACAGGGCGGCGGCGAACATTTCCTCGCGGGCGCGGGCGGCCAGCCGGCGGTCGCCGTTTAGCCGGTATGGGCCGGCCAGCAACCATACCCGCCCTTTCACCCCGCGACTGACATCCAATAGCGTATGTTCTGCGCCGCCAATTTTGTAGGTCAGCGGTGGTTCATGCAGGATTTATTCCGCCTGGGCCTGCTATTGCTGATATAGCGCTTTGACCGCCGGATCGGTTTTGATCAATTCCTTGACGGATGCCAGCTCTTCATCCAGTACCAGCAAGCGCGGGTGACTGGGGCGCAGCGCCTGAAGCAGGTTCAAATCGGGAGTATTCTCACTGGCCAGGGCTGCTATCGGCAGGGCCAAAACGCATGCAGCCAACCAGCGGAGTTTCATCATTGTAATCAATCCAGACGTGGAACTATCAATAAGGTTTCACGAGAAAATGCCAACGATATTGCCCGTAGCCGCCAATCCCGCGGAATTTACATTTATCACGCGGCGTCTTACTGCGCCAACTTGCCTACCACCAGCACTTGTCCGGCATAAAAGGACGTTCCGGGCGGGAGGTTTTTTACCCGTAAAACGGCTGTGTGGTCGCCCGGGGTTTGCTGGGGGAGATAGAAGAAACGCGCGTATTTATGGCGTTGCTCCGTTTGCGGACGTTTGATGACCACCGGAGCAGCGTGATCAATGGCAACTTCCACCGCCATCTCGCCGCCTTGCGGGATGTCGCTGAAGCCGACGGTTGTCCCGTTCCATTTTATGGTGATGGTTTCACCGGCGTGGTCGCATTTCACCCCGCCACGGAGCATGGCCTGCGTGCGCCCGAAATCATCCCGGTAAACCGCGTCTTTTTCTGGATTCACTAAAGTCCAACCCGCACTCAATCCGGCATTGGTGATGGCCAGCAGTCCGGCCGTTTCCCAGCAACCCGATTCCAACGGCGCAGCCAGGCGATGGTCATGGGCTTTTCCCGCCGGCTTCATGGCGAGCATGGAGCGCGCAATAACATCGCGATAAATATCGTGTCCCGCGTCGCCCGGATGCGTTCCATCGGCGGAGAAGACCAGCTTGCCCGGAACCGGCGCATTTGCCTTGAAAATGAGCGATCCCGCCTGCTCGCGCTTGGCGATTTCAACCCCAAGGTCAATCGAGGGGATGCCATAGGCATTGGCAACGGTTTCCATGATCATGCCAAACCATGGTGTTTTGCCCGTCTGCAGGTCTTTTAGCATCGGCTGATTGATCGTGTAGATTAAACAGATGTCGGTGCGCGGATCTTTTTTCCAAATTTGCCGGACAATGCCTTCAACCGATTTGGCTTCAAACCCGCCGCCGCCATTGACCCGGTGTTCCATGAACACGAGATCGGGTTTTTGGGCGAGCACATCGCCGGCAATCCGGCAGGCACCGTAGTCCGAGCCGGTGCCGGAAATGGCGGCGTTGATCTCAATCACTTCCGCTTTGGGAAAATGCTCCTTGAACCACGCCATGGTCTTTGGCCGCCAGCCGTTCGCCGCCGTAATGCTGCCGCCCAGATAGGCGATCCGCACCGAACCGCCGGCTTCTAGTTTGGCAAAGAAATTAGGCAGGCCGTCGCGAACCCGCAGTTCTTCGGCGACGGTTTCATCGTAATGATAATTGGTCTGTCGCCCATCGTTGGCCATGGCACCGGCAGTAATGCCGTAATTTGCCGGCAACGAAACCATGGATGCCAAGGTCAGTACCCTAAGAGCTTGTCTGAAAATGTTTGCTTTCATATTGGAATTTGGTGTTCCCCGATTGTGTGGACTTTAAATTATAACTCAACTAAATTGCCCGAATGCGCCCGCTTTCTCTCCGCCGACATTTAGGGAATTTGAATTTGCAAAATATTACTAAAATTTAGCCGCCTCACCATGATCTTCTCACGACTTCATAAGTTGCGTCATCTGCTGGCCTTGAGCCTGCTGGCCATCCTGCCGGGTTCTGCGGCTTTGGCCGGTTTGACGAACGCCACTTATTATGTCAGCAGTTCTGGGGGCAATGATCAAGCGGATGGGCGCTCTCCGCAAACCGCGTGGCGCACTTTGGCGCGCGTAAATGTCGCCGCCCTGCAGCCGGGAGATACGATCTTGTTTCAGCGGGACAAGCTCTGGCGGGGCAACCTCCATGCCAAAAGCGGCGAGGCGGGTCGGCCTGTGACTTACGGTGCTTATGGGAATGGTGCCAAACCCATCCTTCAAGGATCAGTGGCCCGGGATAACCCGGACGCCTGGCTGCCGGCCGGAATAAATCTGTGGAAAACCCTCCCGCCCACGGTTGCGAATAATACCGTTAAGACCGATCAACTCCGCCCATCGGGGAAAACAAGCGACGAAGACGCGCTGAATGTGGACGTTGGCAACATCATTTTCGACCATGGTGCAGTGTGTGGCGTCAAGAAGTGGCACCGCGAAGACTTGCGCCAAAACGGTGACTTCTGGTATGACTCTTCAGCTCAACAGGTTTGGCTCTATTCCGAAATGTCGCCAGGCACAAAATATCACAGCATCGAACTGGCGCTGAAACGGCACATCATTGACGAGAGTGGCTGCCAATATGTGACTTATGAAGACTTGCAACTGCGCTATGGTGCGGCTCATGGTATTGGTGGCGGGAATACCAGCCATATCACCGTGCGGCGGTGCGACCTTTCATTCATAGGCGGCGCCCTTCAATTAAGGCGGCCTGACGGCCAGCCGGTGCGTTATGGCAACGGCATCGAATTCTGGGGTGCCGGACGGCACAATCTGGTGGAATATTGCCGGCTGTGGGAAATCTATGACGCCGCCCTGACCAATCAGGGAAATGATCCCACCTCCGAACAGGTGGACATCACCTATCGGCACAACGTCATTTGGAATGCCGAATACTCCTTCGAATATTGGAATCGGCCTGCCGTGGCGCGAACGGAGAACATTGTTTTCGAGCATAACACCTGCGTGGATGCCGGTTATGGCTGGGGGCACAACCAACGTCCCGACAACAAAAACGGACGACACCTGATGTTTTACAAAAACTCCGCCGCCACCCGTGGGGTTGTGGTTCGCAACAACATTTTTTGTAACACCACGGAAAGCTGCTTGCGCATGGAAACCGATTGGCGCACCGGCCTGACGCTTGATCATAATCTCTGGTTTAAGCAGGCTGGCCCGATCTTCGCTTTTCTGCGCCAGAATTATTCGGCGGATCAGGTGGATGCCTATCGCGCCGTCAGCGGATTTGACCTCCATTCCTTGATTGCCGAACCAAACTTCCGTAACGCCGCCCGGCGGGATTATCGTCTGGCTCCCGGCAGTCCCGGCCTCAACTGGACGGCTGATGGCCAGCCCTGCGGTGCCATTGCCTTTGGGGATGACTCGAGAAAATAAACCCCATGAAACTTAACGTGATGATTTTCACGCTTGCCAACCAATTAATCGCCCTCTTCGCGCGACCAGCATCCAGCGCCAAGAGTCTCGACGTGGTGTTATTAATAAAAACCATTTTTTTTAATTTCTTGCTCCTACAGGAATAGTTAAACGGCTCTAATCTTCCTTTCTCTCGTTCTGTTTTTTCTCGGAATCGAGCCGTTTCTTGAAGCTACGCCCCGCGTCGGTTCTTAACCACATCGAAACGATGATCACAAAGCTCACCATGGCAATAGCGATTATAGCTGCCAGTAGTTTGAACATTAAAAAGAATATAAATTCAGCCGCGCCGGACGTCAATCGTGAGCGTTCGGCAATGGTTAACTAAAAACTTCACGCAGGTAAGCAAGGTCTGCCTGATAATCCGGAATCAGGCCGTGCGGTGTCGCCGCTTCAATTTGGATCCAGCCGCTGAAATTAATTTCATCCATCGCTGCCCGCACCTTGCGGAAATCAATGCGTCCCTGGCCCAGCATGGAACGGGCGTCTTTCGCATGAAATTCGCAGACCTTCCCCTTGAGCATCCGGATTTCCTGATAGATGTCGTAGCCCTTGTTGGTTGAATTGCCCACGTCGTAATAGACTTGCACGGCCGGCGAGTCGACGCGCTTGAGGATGTTGAGGTTTTCCTCGGCGCTCAGATAGTTTTCCAGGCCGAAGATCACGCCCGCCTTTTCCGCCTTGGGCGCGAGGCGCTTGAGCACTTCGACGGTATGATCAATGCCGGCCTGGTCGCCTAGCAGGTCGCCCTTGCTGAACGCGGCAACCAGAACAATGTTTATGTTCAGCGCCTTCATCACGGCGATGGAATCCTCCAGCCACTGTGCCGCCTGCGGATCGCTTTTCAGCGGAATCTTGTTCATCTCGGCGATGCCCAGCGAGGAAATCTCCACACCGGTTCTTTTCACGGCGGCGAGATACGCCTGTTGCACCTCCGGCTGGCGCAGTTGCATATTGTTGCCAACGGATCCCATGTTGACTTGCACGCCATCGAGGCCGATTTGCTTGGCCACGTCCAGTGAGGTCGGATCGCTCTTGCGCAGCGACCATTCACAAGCGCCGATCTTGAACCGCCGCTTATTCTCCCCGGCGAACAGGGGTGCGAATGTTGAAGACAGTGCCAGCCATCCCGCCATGGCCGAGGTTTGCGAAATCATCTGCCGCCGCGACATCAATCCCGGATTTGATTTCATAAGCCTAGTCCTTGAGTCCGTTCAAGTCCGCCACGAGCCGCTCGTTAGCCGCGAGGAGATTTTTCCAGGTCACCAGTTCGCCGTGATAGGCGGCGGTTCTTCCGAGGATGGTGATGAGCGTGCTTTGAACGCTCGGGGCCACCGTTACGTTTGTGAAATCCTGGCTGGTGATGTTCGCATAAAAGGTTGCGATGTTCGCGCGCGCGCCGGCGGCATAGATGCCGGGTGACTTGCCGCCGCGATAGTAGTTGTCGCCGCGGATCATCACATTGCCGCCATATTCGCTTTCGAGGACGCCATTCTGGCCGAACGCGCGGACCCGGATGCCATCGGGCTTTGTGTCATAACCGTTGAACTGTTTCGAACTGAAGGTCACGCCCGCGTTGTCGGGGAACTGGAAGTAACACGAAAAATGATCGGCGCAGTTGCCGATATTGGGCCGCGAAGTCAGGCCGCACGAACCCACGGCATGCAGCGGTGCCGTCCTCATGAGCCAGTTCACGACATCCAGCGTATGGATGTTTTGCTCCGTGATGATGTCGCCCGACAAAACTTTGTCCAAGCCCCAGGCATGCAGCCGGGTCTCGGGATCCGTCGGGTTCTTGCTTAGCGCGTCATACCACTTCACCCACGGACTTTCGGCGTGATAGATGCCCTCGGCAAAGGCGATCTTTCCGATGTCGCCCGCATGGATCCGCCGCAGCGCCTCAATGTAAAACTCATCCGTGCGCGTCTGGAAATCAACCAGGAACGCCAGCTTCTGTTCCGTCGCTTTTTTGCCGCTCTGCTCCACCGTATGGCAGCCTGGCACATCAACCGCAATCGGCTTTGCGCAATAAACATGCTTTCCCGCGTCCACCGCCGCCGCCGCCTGCTCCGGATGGAAATATGGCGGCGATTCAATCGCCACCGCCTCGACGCCCGACTCCAGCAACCGCTTGTAACCCGACAATCCGCTGAACTGGCGCGCGGCATCAACCCCCAGAAAATCGCCGGCACTCTTAGCCCGGTCCGGAAAATAATCGGCCACGGCGTGAATCTCATAGCCGCCATGTTTCCGGAATAAATCCGCGATCCATCGCCCGCGTCCGCCCACGCCGATCACGCCGAGCTTGAGCTTGCGTTTGAATTCTGCGGGTGCCGGCGCGTTGGTTGCCGTCGGCTGGTCTTCGGCGCGGCTTTTCAACACGGTGAACAGCGCGCCGGCCGACGTCGCGGCCAGGGTGGTGCCAAGGAATCCTCTTCTATTCATAATGTTTCCTTTGATTGGGAGTCTCGCCTGTGGGCATTTTTTTCGACTGGTGATGATTAAGAATGAGCCTACCCACCCCGGCCTGAGTTTCCAAGCGATTTCAATTTAACGCGGCTCATTTGCGGAAGACGACTTTCCGGATCGCCTTCAGATAGGCCGCGTCCGGGTCGTCCCGGCAGGGCACCAGCCAGCCGCCTTCGCCGGTCTCGTTCCAGGCGTAGACTAGTGCGAGCCGATCCTTGGTCACCTGAGTTGGGTTGGCATCCATCCAGTTTGCCAAACGATCCAGCAAACCGCCGAAAGCAGCGGGCGTTCGACTGGTGAAATACCAGGATACCTCCACCCCGTGCTCTGAATAGCCGCCGACGCCTTCCCAGGGACGCCGATCCCATCCCGCCGTCACCAGCGGGATAAGCGGTTGTGCCGGGGTTCCGCCTTTCCAAGCCTTCACATTTGCCTCGACCACCTCCTGATAGGAGTGTTCTTCGGACTTGTGAAAGGTCCATGTCCCTTGCGGCGTGACATTGTAGTGAGTTAGCAATGAAAACCCGTCTTCCGGTTTGCCACTGCCGCAAGCCGCAACGGCCACGCCGGGAAAGCCCGCCGCTTTTGCTGCCTTCTGCAGATAGGCCATCTCTTCGGCCGTGATGTCTTTCGGTTTATAGATCAACAGCAGCGGTTTGCCGGCCACCCGTAAATAACTTGGATGTTTGAAAAGGGTGACCCAGTAATCGGTCGTCTGCTTCCAGGCCGCCGGACTTTCAATCGCATCTCCCCTTTCATTGACCACGAGCAGGCAGAATTCCATCCGCTTGTTATTCTTGGCCTTCATGAACTGGAGCAACGGTAGATTCAGCGAATCACGGCCGGGTTCGACGGCGTCGACCTTAAACGGATCTCCTTTATGATGCGTCCAATACCAGTCGAACGCGAAGTACGCCACGCCGTTATCGGCCGCCAGGTCGATCTGACGTTCCATCACTCCCGGCGCGTCCTCGCGCCAGCCCCAAAGCGGCGTTCGTCCGGCAAACTCGGTGAGCAGCTTTTGGCTGATATGCGAGGGCATGCCCTTGGCCCAGGCATGTTCCGGTTTGCCGTCGTCCTGGCGGCAGGTGCCGCACCACCCTGCGAAGTAATAGGCGCCGAGCTTCAGGCGCGGTTGGGTCTCTTGAGCCTTGGCATTCCCCGTCGCGCCGATTAGCGCCAGCAAACTGAGGAGCAGCACCGCCTTCAGGTGAATGTTTGTTTTTTTCATAATGGATTGATTCGCAAAATGTTTTTTACGGCTCGGCATTCGCTGCGGCGGGCTAATGATTTTGTTGATGGGGTCACCAATGATATTCCCGCGCGCCGTTCAGCTTCAGCCGCCACCAACCTTCATGGGCTTCGGGTGTGATGGTGGGGCTGGCGCCATCCACGCAACGGATGTTGGACGGAGAACCAAAGCGGGCGTCATTCATTTCAATGAAGAAATCACGCGTGCGGGGCAGCGCCCGTAAAATCCATCCGCCGGCTTCGCGGCGCACCAACACGCTGCCATCGGTGCGCACATCGCCAAAGTCGAGCACCTTGCCCGCCAGATTTAACCGATGCTGATAAAGGTCCTCATTGAGGTTGCCGGCGGACGATTCGGTTTCAAACTTAATACTCCGGCCGACTTCGCGAACATGGAACGTGCCGGCGCGAATGCGGCCCTGACCATCGTTGCGTCCCTGCATCGTCAGGCGTCCGGATTCCGGCAGGAATAATCCGATGTGCATGACATAGTCGCCATCGGGCAGATTGTCCGGCAACCGGACCGTGTGCGGACCGTCGTGAATGACCTCGCCTTTTTGCCAGGTTGAGCAGGGGCGTGGCAATTTGTGATCGTTTTGGAAGGCGGTGGTTTCTCCGCTGTCGAAATGGACAAAACAATGATAGTCCCGCGACAGGGTTTCGCCGACTCGCCACTCGTAGGTTAAAGCGAAGGTGCGGTTGCCGGTTGGCTGGCAATTGGCCACCACCGGACTGATGCGGTGGATTCCGCTCTGGTTCCAATCGGTGGCGGAACGCGCGTTGGCAAAAGTGCTGTCCGGGGTTTTGGCATAGTCGGCAATGACCTCCTGTAGCTGCGCCGTCCAGGCGGTCACGCCCGCGCCTTGCGCCACCCAGCCATATTGCGGCAGGGTGAACGCGTCTTCGCGCAAGTTGCCCGCATCGTTGTTGGCCGTCACCACCAGGCCGTTGTCATAACTGACGCGGACGCGGTTCCAGATCCGGGCTTTCGCCGCCGCCGTGCCGTCAACCCAGCTGCCATTCACCTGATATTGAATCTTCAGCGGCCGCGCGGTCGCATAGCGCGCCGTCACCGGCGACAGCAGATGATGTTCGAGCCATGCCAGCGGCACATTCGCATAGGTGGCGCCACCCAGAAATCCGGCGTGGCCGTAAATGACTTCCTGCATGCGATATTGATCCAGCACTTCCATCGGTGGCAGGGCGCCCCAGGTGGATTCGTTCCACCAACGTTCGTAGTAGCCCATGCCGTGATTGAATTGTAGCGGATGAATTTTCAAGAGGTCGAAGTCCACCGCCAGGGGAGCGGTTCGTCCCATCTTATCGGGCCAGCCAACGCCGAATTGCGCTTCGACGCCGTCCAGCAGCCCGCTCCAGAACCAATGCCGGCAGCCTTCGCCCAACACCGGTCCGCCATAAGTTTCACGTTCAAACGCCCATAACTGCTGGTGCGCTTCCCACACCGGCTTAAAGGTCGCCGCCCCTTCGGCTCCGGCGCGATAGTCCACGTGAAACCAGGGATACACGGAGGAATGCACGTCCAGATAATCCGCATTCGGCTGATAGCGTTGGCGGATCTGTTCGCTCTCGCTGTGGGCCAGGGGCAGGATGGCGTGCGGCTGCACCGCAAAGGATTGGATTTTCGTGCCTTTGTTGAACCAGGCCTTGACGCGATTGTTTTTTGAATCCAAAGCCATGTCAGCGTCTTTGAAACCTTCATAGTTGGGATAATAATCCACGTAATTCTCGTGCAGGGCGATGTCATAGCCCAGTTGCTTGGCGGTCGCCACCAGATGCTTCATGCCGGCGTCGCCGCCCAGCTTGGCATTGGCCGGCACATGGGCTGGCAGCGCATTGTCATATCCGCTGCGCTGCCAGTTATGAATGATGGCCGCGCAGTGGTTTATTCCGTAATCGTGCAGCGTGGTCAAATTGCTGGCGATGGTGTCGTAACTGCCGCCCCAGATATCCAGGACAATCTTATCCGCCAGATGATCGCGGAATGGCGAGGCCGGATTCGGGATGTTGGGCAGGGTTTCCTCCATGTGCCAGGCGGCGGCGAACACCACGCGCTCGCGCAACCGGTTGCGGGTGCCGTCGGTGCGGGTGCCGTAGCCGGCCCGGACATTTTCGTGGTCGGAAGCCGACGACTGGGTCCAGTCGAGGAACGCGTTGACGAACAAATTTTCCGTGTCGAAGTAATAAACCTGACCGGAGTAGAAAGGCACCGGCAGGGAGTGCCGATGCAGCACCGGACCCCAGCCGCCCGCGTCGAACAGGGTGATCAGCGGCAAATCACAGCTCAATTGCAGCACCAGGCTTTTGCCCGTCAATTTTGCCGTGGTCCGCAGCGTCGCTGTCTGTCCATCCACCAGATACGTTGAGATGCACGCGACCCCGTCGGCCACCGTTTCCAGCCGGCTGTTCTGGAGAACGGCGGCCTGGCTCCATTCCAGACGCGCGTTGCCGGCAAACGGCACCACCGAGGCAGCCGCTCCGTCCTTCGGCGTGGCGCGCAACCGCCAGCGGCCGAGCGGCGGATCATCGGCGGAACTGGGGCGGGTCCATTCATATTGCAGCGTCCCGTCCTCGCCGCGATAGGCGAACGTTGCGGTGTCGGCGCTGACGACCGTTGACAATTTCCCGGCAAAGCCTGAGGGCGGCGCCACTTCGCCGTTTCGCGCCGGATACAGTCCGCGCAGATCCAATGGCGGCGGCGGGCTGGATTGCGCGGTTGCCTGGGGAATGAAGCCCGGCAATTGCAACTCGCGTCCGCCCCACAGCGCAAAATCAAACCCCGCATTATGTCGGGGGCCCGGGTCGGTCTCAAACCGCAGCGTCAATATCTTTCCGGCAAACTCCGTGAGGTCCAGGGAGAAAGGCTTCCACTGCGCGTCGGCGCGGTTTTCCTCCAGCAGGATGCGGCCGTTGGCCAGAATCCGGAACGTCGCGCCGTCCGACTTCGGTTTTTCGCCTGGCTTAGCCATGGCATCCGAGCGCATAGCCGTCGCGCCGGTCAATAATATTTGCGGCACGACGGTGGCCGGCGGCAGGCGGAAACTGAATTCCTGAAACGTCAGCCCCAGGCCGCCGCGCCAGGGCGGGTGCATCAGAAAAGCCGCGCGCCCGTTTTGTTCGCCCGCCATTTGCAGCGACACCCCGCTATGCACTTCAAAAGTGCCGTTCCAGCCATTGGCAAAGCGCTGTTCCTTCTGGCCGCGATACTGGTAGCCCGCCGCATAGAGCCCGATGTCATCCAGCGGCAACCGCGCCGCATCGGGCGTGATCAGCAGGGAGGCATCCGCCGGACTGCCGGCGTTCAGGGATGGGGCCAGACCCAGGGCGATTGACAGCAGGGCGATACGCTGGTTCCAAAAAAATCTCAACATGGTGAAGCGCGCACTTTATCAGCCAAGCGGCGGGTGAGGCAATAGCCGTGGTCGGGAAAATTTGGAAGCGGATGGCCGGGCAGGGGCGTTGGCATTTTTAGACACAGATGAACACCGGTAAAACCCGGATTATCCCGAAACAAAGTTTGCGCTTTATACCCCGAACCACGGAGCGCCTCCTCTCCCGGCCTGCGGCCACCCTCTCCTCCATTCCGAATGGAGGAGAGGCACAGGGAGAGGAGGTGCTCCCGGCTTGCGCCCACCTTTTACTCTCCTTCCGAAAGAGAGGAGAGGGCTGGGAGAGGAGCGGTCGATTCCCGTCCTGCGGCCACCCTCTCCTTCCGAATGGAGGAGAGGGACGGGGAGAGGAGGTGCAGGGAGGTGCTTGCCAGAAACCGCAGTTTTTCTATCCTTGCACCGATGAATCCCACGGCCAACGCCCGCCGTCTCCGCCGTGAACAAACCGCCGAGGAAAAGGAACTTTGGCGTGCACTGCGGGCAGGACGATTTGCCGGCTTCAAATTTCGTCGGCAGCATCCGGTGGGAGAATATTGGCTCGACTTTTATTGTCCGGCAGCAAGGTTGTCGGTGGAATTGGACGGCTTTCAGCACGGGATACCGGAACAACATCAGCGGGATCAGCTTCGTGAACAATTTCTGGCCACGTTGGACATCGAGGAACTGCGTTTCTGGAATCGCCAGTGGCGGGACAATCGCGCGGGCGTGTTGTTGGAAATTTGGTCGGCACTGCACCGGCGCACCGGTTGCGGGAAAGTTTTGCGCAAGATCCAAAACCACCTTTTTGTGCCGCCCGACCCGGCGCGAATGATTTTCCAGCCTTCCCCATAGCCCGACCGCTCCTCTCCCGGCCTGCTGCCACCCTCTCCTCCATTCCGAATGGAGGAGAGGGACGGGGAGAGGAGGTGCTCCCGTCTTGCGCCCACCTTCTCCTCTCCTTCCGAAGGAGAGGAGTGGTTGATTCCGGCCTGTAGCCACCTTCTCCTCCATTCAAAATGGAGGAGAGGGATGTGCGCTAGCACTTCACTGCCGTTTGGCATGGTGGAGCACTTTTTCAACCTTGTCGGCGATGACCCTTCCCCAACGTCCGGAGATTACTGGATGACGTCCAGTAATCTCAACCCTTCGCGCAGTAGCTACTGGACGACGTTGCATTGTCATTCCGCTTCGTCCGATGATTATAGAGCGGCGTGCGACGATAATGGAACGTCGTCGTATTACTTTTCCATTTCGTCCGATGACTATCTCACGTTGTTCGATGACTACGGAACGTCGTGGGATGACTATCAAACTTCGTCCGAAGACAATGAAACTAAGTTTCTCGACAATGAAACTTCGTGGGAGAGTCCCAAAACTGGCCAAAAAGGCGATAAAACCCGGTTTTTTGACAATTCTGGCCAAAAACACCTCAATCCGGCCCCCACGCGCCTTTTGAATGCTTGTGCGACCAAGTTAATTGTGAGACCAACATTTTGGAAAAGTGGTTGACACATTTGGTTTCTGGCCTTTGCGCCAGATTGCCTATCACATCCCCGGATTCATGTCGCGGCATAACGATGAACGGGTGGTGCTGCCGGTTTCAACGGAAATGTAGCCGCACCTTGGCCGGCGAGCCCGGCGGTTTTGCCGCTGCTGTTGCATCGTGGTAAGTCACCGCAGGTTTCTGCTTTTACTTTTTGTCTGAACCGAGCAGAACCGCCGTGCCCGCCTGTTGGGCCAGCCCCGCCACCTTCCGCCATTGGGCGGCATCATGGCCGGCGAATATCCACAGGTAAGGGGCGTCGTTCGCCGTCCAGCGAGCGCCGGGCGGCAATTCTTGCTCCACCGCCAGCCGCGCGTCGGGATGAAATTCGGCGGGGGCTTTTTTCCAGTAGGTTACCCGCCACCCCTCGCTCTGGCCCACCGCGCCAAAACAACCGCCCAGTTTTGAATCGGTCCAGAACTGCGCGGCGCGATAATAGCCGGGCACGTTGCTGCCGCCCGCCACGTCATCCTCGGTCGAACCGCCGATGGCCGGCCGGCAGAACCAAAAGACCTCGGCGAGGTTCCAACTCCGCGCGCCGGTGTTTTCCACCCACAGCGGCTTGGCGAGTACAATGCCGTCGTGCTTGAAGACCGCCAGGCGCACGGCCGCGCGAAAGCTGTTCGCGGAATGGGTCTCGCCGGCACCCACCACCGCTTCCACGAGCCAGGCGTCGGGCTGTTCCTGCAGCCGCAGCGACAGGATGCGGTCGCACTCCGTCCATAACTCGCGGCGGTCGAACTGGCGATGGATAGCAAAGGTGAGAGTGCCCAAAGCCAGATCGCCGGCCTGGATGCGATCAAATATATTTCCATTCTTGCCGCTGCCGGACCAGGTAACGCCATCGGTCTTGAGGTTGAGGTAGTTGGGTTTTGTCCATTCGCCGATGGGCGGCTGAAGCTTTTGCGTCTGTCCCGGCGCGAGCTGGCGCAGCCAGGCGGCCACCGGCTGCGGGCTGTCGAGCACGACAGGAACTCCGGCAAGGGTGGTGGCGGAACAATTGGCCGCTTCCAGCGGGCCGAGCGGCGAACCGCAGATGGCCCGTTGTTTGGTGCCGTCCCAATTTTGCAATTCCACGCAGGCGATGGAACCGGCCGACAGCGGCAGCGGCTTGGTTTGTCCGGACGGAAGGGAAACTTCCTCGAGCCGGCTGCGGCCGGCGGCGGTAATGCGCACGAGTCCGTGCGCGGGAACGAGATTGGTGTTGACGATGGCAACAGTGTTTTCCTTGTTGCTTAATAAGAGGTCGCCGGAAACGGCGCTGCGGGCATGGCGGGTTTCCGTGGCGCGATTCACCTCGGTCGCGGCCTTGACGAGGGTTTCGTAAGTCTCGTCCTTTTCGTTCACCAAACCGTAATTGCTGTCTTCCGGGAAAGTGGAACTGATGCCCGGTGCGGGTTCGTCGGCCCACATGAAATAGTGGTAGCCGATCAGGAACGGCAGGTCCGCCATGGCGTTGCCGAAGATGCGGTAGCAGGTGGCTTTCTGCGCCTGCGTGTCCACCCGCATGCCGGCGCCATGCTCGCAGGGCAGGCCGCTGTCGAGTGCGGGGAAACTCCATTCGGTGATGATGATGGGCTTGTGCGCCACCGCGAAATATTCGCCCAGCTCGCGCGGCACGCGCTCGACCACGCCGCCGGTGCCGTCGGGCGACCAGGTGTTCTCAAAATCAACCCGCGGATAAGCGTTGAAGGTAAAGACGTCGTTGTATTTGCCCGCCGCCGCGAGCACCGGCTTGGGCACTCTGCCGGCAAAACGGCAACCCAGCACCAGATGGTTCGGATCCGCGTCGCGCAGCGTCTTCGCCGCGATGCTGAAGTAACGTTCCGCGATCAGGGCCAGAAATCCGTCCCGCACCTGAGTGAAGGCGACGGAGGTTTTGGGCACATTAGTTGAGGCGAGAAAACCGGCTTCATCGGCATAGTGCGTGGCGAGCTGGCGGTTTATTTCTGTGACGTTGCCATATTGCTGCAGCAGCCATTGCCAGAGCTCGCGTTTCGCCGCCGTCAGTCCGTTGCGTTGGAAGACCTCATCCACGAGCTGGCCATGCTTGCCGAACCATTCCAGCTCGTTGTCGATGAAGGTGCCGATGCACCAGGGATCGCCCAGACTGTCCTGCACGGTCTTGCGGGCGTTGAACCGGCAATGACTTTCCCAGCGCGGGCTGAAGACATCGGGAAAGCCCGTCCAATTGATCGGTTCGCAAATCCATTCGTGCCGGGCAAAGCCGCTGCCCAGCGAAGCGAACAGGATGTGCGGCAGTCCGCGATGCCGCAGCGACGGGGTGTGGCCGGCGGGCAGTTCATTGAACCCCCACGCCTTGAGCCGTTCGATGGCGCTGGCAGCCCACGCTTCCTCGCCGCCGAACTTGGCTTGCACGTTGCGATGATAAGGCGCGTAACCCAGCTTCTCGCAAAAGTGCGCATAAAAGTTCACATGGTCGGAGCCCACGGCGAAGAACGGCTTGCCTTCGGGATCCACCAGCCACCAGCGCCCGTCCACCTCGGCGGTGCGAAAGAAACCGCTGCCGGCCACCACCGCTCGTTCCGGGCGCGGAATCCACGCGGGCGGCTTGGCGGCGGCGACGATGGGTTCCGGCGCGGTTTGCGTGACGGTGGCCGTCGCGTTATCGAAACGGACGCGCAGGCCGTTGACGCACAGAACCGGCCGGCCTGCGCGCACGACTTTGACCGGATTGGCGAGCACGTAGCCAAACCTCGCTGCTTCATTGGTGCCGTCGAGAATCCGCCCAACGATGGCGGTGGCGGTAAGATTGATCTCCATCCGGTAAGTGTGATTGGTGCGCCAGTCAAAGTTATCGCCCTTGGCGGGCAGCGGTTTCAGGCGCGTGGCCGCGTCGTTGGCGGCGAGCCAATGACCATCCACGGCCTCCTGAAACTCGGTCCGGTGCCGGCCGCCCTGGCCGGCCGGGTTTACCACCAGATTCAGCGCCCAGTAATCATGATCGCCCGCCGCGATGCCGATGCCCGCCGTCAGCCAGTCGCCCTTGCGCAATTCGAGCACCGTGACATCGCAGGCAAAACTCATGGCCGCGGCGAACGGCACCGCGCGCCAGCGGGAGCTGCCGTCATCGCCCAGGTAAGCGCCGCGGGCCACTTCCCAAGTGGCGCTTTGCGGCTCCCACGCCGGACTGCCATCGCTGCCGGGGGCATAATTGGAAAATGTATCCTTCAGCGACTGGCCAAATGACGGGAGGGTTGCCGTGGCCAAAATAACGATGAACAGAAGCCGCCGCGCGCGAAAACCATGACGGCCAGGGGAAATTTGCATGGCTCAGAAGATTGCGAATGAGTTGTCCAAAAACAAGCGGGAAGCGGGTGGCGGGGCAGGGGAGTTGACATTTTTAGCTACCATCCAATTTAAATTTAACGCAAAGGCGCAAAGACTCGAAGGCGCAGAGATTTTTTGGCCTGGCGTCATGGCTTCTTTTGCGCCTTGTCGTTGAATTTCTCCGCCTGGGGATGACTCCAACCCCTTTAGAGGCGGTTGGTGTGCTAACCATTCCCAGCGCTTTCTCATTGACGCCGGGGGTACAGGAAAAATAGTTTGACGTTTGAGATGAAACACATGCATTGGGTTCTGGCTGTCATCTTCCTGGGTTTGGTCGGGTTGGTTGATATTTCGCACGCGGATAATGGCCGCCGGGTGGTGGCCGTCACCATGAGCCAGACTAGTGTGCCGTGGTATTCCGAGAAATGGCGCTATTGGCAAAATAACCGTCATCAGCCCGCCCATAAGGATGCCAGCGGCCGGCATGATATCGGCTCCAACTATTATCCCGCCATCGGCTTGTTTGACGATTCCGACCCGGAGTATATCGAATACGCCTGCCAGTTGCTGGCGATGGCGGAGGTGGACGCCATCACCGCCCATCATGCGTCGTTTAAGGATGAATGGCATAACCAAGCTGCCCAGCGCTGGTTTCCAATCTTAAAGCGTTACGGTCTGCAAGACGCGCCGCGCGGCGGCGGTCAGGAGGGCGTGGAAGGTCTGGAAAAGGTTTATAAGCTGTTTCAGCCGGACATCCTGACGATCAGCAACCGGGGTGTTTATGTTTTCTTTGATGTGAAGATGCCCGATGCGGATGTGGCGTCTTGGAAAAACTCTTACCCGGAAAATAATCGTCCCTTTATCATCCGGGTTTTTGGCAGCATCGGTCGCGAAGTTGGCGTATCCATGGATGGTGCCTACGGCTGGGTGGCCCATGACTGGAAGGTGAATGATAAAAGCCGGGCGGGTTATATTTGGGCAGACAATGCCGAGCTGGCCCGGGTCGGTTATGAAAAAGAAGTGGCGCGGGCCAAACAATATCTGGCGCCGGGCAAGCTGTCTTGGTATGCCGAAGGGGTCAACCCGGGATTCAATGATCAGGCAGTCAATGGCTGGGGCGGCGGTCCGCGTTACATTGAGCGGGCCAATGGCGAGACTTACCGCTATCGCTGGCAGCGCGCCTGTGAGAACAATTTTCCGGCGGTCTTTATTCCCACCTGGGACGATTGGGGAGAAGGTTCCATTATTGCGCCGACGGTGGAATTTGGAAACCAATACCTGGAAATCACCCGCACCTACGCGGCGAAATACAAGGGCGTTCCGGTGAACCACGGCAATTTCGACGTGCCGAAGTGGATTTATACCATCCGCAAACGCACGGACGATCCACAGATCTTATCCGCCATGAATCAGGCCTGCAACTTGATGCAGCAAAGGAAGTATGCCGAGGCGGAGGCGTCCGTGTTGCCTTACGTGAAGACATTGCAGATCACCAGCCTGCCAACTTACTGGGAATGGACGGCGCAGCATCGGGTTAGATAGCCGTTGTTTGCCACGTTGCTTAGCCAACACCATTTCACCGGTAGGTTTATTTGCGTGCAATCGGCGCGCCGCTTTTTATTCTGTGGTTTATGACTCCGATGCGCATTCTGATTTTGTTGCTCGTGGTGGCTTCGATCAGGTCTTGGGCCGACGAGTGGCCGGATTTGACCGTCAACTTCACCCAGTCCGCTGCGTCTGCCGACTTGGCGGTTCCTTCCGGCGGCGATGGATTGAATGTGCCGGAAGTGATTCAAGGTGTGCCGGTCCGCCGGGTCAAGGGTGAGCGGGCCGCCTTCCTGTATGTCGGCATCAAACATCCGGCTTATCGCACCGGCCCGGCGGATCTTTATGTGACCGTCGAACTGTTTGACGACCGCTCCGGCCTGCTGACCCTCCAGTATGACCGGCACAACGCCACGCCCACGCTGGAAACTCGCTACACCAAGGCCGACCAGTCGCTCATCCTGGCCAACACGGGCAAATGGCGCAAAGGGTATTTCTATCTTCCGGCGGCGAGTTTAATGCACGGTGAAAACAATCACGCCGATTTCCGTTTATGCTTGTCCGGGCTGGCCGTTCGCGGAATCACGGTTTCCCCGCGCAAGCCCGCCGGGTTTAATCCCGACGAACCGTTGGATGCGGACACGCTGCGGCAGTTTCAGGTGGCGCGGGCGCCGGGCATGGAGGTGACGTTTGGTAGTGACGCGTCACCGGAGCAGGCGCAACTGTTCAAGGCGCTGTCCGTCACCAGCGTGGAAAGCTATGTGGACTGGGCGGGCGTGGAGCCGGCGGAAGACCGGTGGGATTGGAGCAAATGGGACAAACAAACGGCGGTGTTGAAACGCGCGGGGCTGAAGTGGGTGCCGTTTCTGATCGCCGGCCCGGCTTATGCCACGCCGCTCTGGTTTCAAAATGGGCCGCACTCGCATGCCTATCGCTGCTTGGAACACGGCCAGGAGAGCAAGGTGCAAAGCCTGTTCAACCCGGAGTGGCGTTTGTATGTCGACCGGTTCATCAAGGCTTTTGCCGGCCAATACCGCGACGCCGGCGTCATTGAATCGTTGCTGCTGGGTGTCTCCGGCATTTTTGGTGAAAGCATTTATCCGGCCGGGAACCCGAAAGGTGGGACGCAGAGCGGCTGGACTGCGCGGCTTACGGGCGATTATCACAATCACTTTGGCTGGTGGGCAGGGGACCCCGACGCGGTGGCGGCGTTTCGCGCGGCCATGAAGAAACATTACGGGACGATTGCCGCCTTGAACGAGGCTTGGAAAACTTCTCATACCGGCTTTGAAGACGTCGCGCCGTTTGTGTCGGAGCAGGCGCCGTCGGATCGCGCGCGGGCGGACTTTGTCGAATGGTATCAGCAGGCGATGACCGACTGGGTGGTCTTCTGGGTGAAGACCACCCGCAAATATTTTCCGCAGACGGAAATCTATCTTTGCACCGGCGGCGATGGCACCCCCCGGCTGGGCGCCGACATGACCGGGCAAATCGCGGCGATCGCGTCGGAAGATGCCGGGGTGCGGATCACCAACGAGGGCAGCGATTACGCGCGGAATTTTGTGATCACTCGCGAGGTGGCCAGCGCCACGCGATTTTACCAGACATTCTGCGGCTTCGAGCCCGCCAGCAGGGTGGACGAGCGGGGCGTGGTGGCGCGCATTTACAACGCCACCGCCTCCGGTGCGCGCCAGTTGCATTACTACACCGACAACGTGATGGCCAACGCCGCGGCGTTGCAGAACTTCAAGGCGAACGCCGCCTGGGCCGTCCCGCGCCAGCCGCACGTTGACGCCGCCTTTTATCTTTCACGCGAAACTTGGGCGCTGGCGCCCGACGCGCTGGGCCGGGCGCATAATCTAGCGGTTCAATTGCGCGATGTTGCCGATTTGGATTTTATGACGCGCCGGTCGGTGGCGGACGGTTACCTGCGCGGCCATGGGTTGCTGGTGCTGGCGGAATCGCCGGTGCTGGAACCACCAGCGGCGGCGGCCATCGAGACCTGGGTCAAGGATGGCGGTGTGCTGGTGGTCATTACGGCGAAAGACGAACTGCCGGGTAGCCGGCTTTACGATCAAACCGCCTGGCGCGACCGGTTGCTGGTTTCTAGGCCGGCAATGGAATATTCCCCTGAAGCGGTCAAAGCCGCCACCCGTGCGGTGGGCAGTGGCCGCACGATTTATCTTACTGGCGATTCCAAGGCGATTACCCCCATTGCCCGGCTCGTGGGGACGCTGTTGGAAAAACCGGCGGATGGCCGGTTGGACCATCGCTTTGCCACGGAGGTCAATGATGGTGTGCTTTGGTATGATGCCGCCGCGGCCAGCATCCATCTTGAGAAAAAGTAGAAACCATTAGCCTTACCACGTGAGGTGGCGGCGATGCGCGCGTCGCCGGCAAATGCTTGTTTTCAGGTTGTGCCGGGGCTGAGCACCTGGCTTGCGACCCCGTAAATGAAAATCAATGGGCAGAAATTGTGATAAGACTTTGTATCGCCTGATCACGAAGGGGCGAATCTGGAAAACTCAAGACCCAACTTGTCGTGTCAAACAGGCTGTTTTGCCCCCAAAGTTGAACCACGCCCATGACTGCACGATCAAGGTCGGGGCCGGGGGGGATATTTTCCACAGCAAATCTTGCCGCTTTCGCGCCATCTTGCTGAGCCTGCATCGTAGCCACAACAGCCAACGCTTGGTCACGCAATGAACTTGTCGGCAGTGTTAATGCCAGCTGTTGCGACTGTGCTGGATCCAAAGAGGCATATTGTGCCAGGGCATCAAGCAACAAGCCATTGGCATAATCACTGGCTGGCAACTGGGTTGCGATTTGAATGGCGCTGATCGGATCAACCCGTGCCATTTCGTAACCAAGGTCGGCCAGCGCCTGATGTTTCGTGGCATCTTCCGGCAGCGATTCCACCCAAGCCAGCGCGTTGGGCAGATCTTTTCCCGACCAGGCAACCGCGACCACATCTACCAGTTCCTGACGCACGCCGACATCGTTCAATTGGGTCACCCAGTTGACGGCAGCGGATGGATCAAGCTCCACCCAGCGGCGGATGAGCAGGCGTCCGGTGTTGGCAGTCAGGTCTTGGTTGGTTAGTTTAGCTAGCCATTGGCACACTTCCGCCTCGCTCTTTGAGCTGATTAATACCGCCACTTTTTCGGGATCATCTTCCGTTGGTGAGGTGGCTTCAACTTTTGCAATAGCCGGTTCAATGGCTTGAACGGCATTTGCTTGAAGTGCTGAAGAAATTATCGGGGCGTTTGAAATCAAACCCTGAACACTCAGGTTGGACTTGGCAATCCCATTCGGCGCCGAATTGCTGACAACCGGCTTATTGGGCAACACCAACCGCAATAAGATAACCACTATGAACCCAAGTAACGTAATCCAAACCAGTTGTCGATACGTTTTCAATTTCAGAGTTCAAAGGCCTTTTCTCCGAAAAATTCTATTGGTTAAGGAACGGCCGTAATATTCGTGAACACATCGCTGTCCAGAATGTTGGTGTTGCCAGAGGTGACAAACAGCCCAAAGGTGACATTGGCCGCCATGGTGAACGAGTTTGTCTGAACTGCCACCCATGTGGACCCGTTTGTCGAGGTCAGCGCTGCAATATTGGTTCCGGTTCTCACGAGTTCCAACCAGTAGTTTGGCAGGGTGCGTGCCGGGCCATTGGTGCTGGTCGTGGCTCCACCGGTGCTTTTCCGACTTCTCGCAACCATCGTGCCATTTCCCTGACGGGCGGCAAACATGAAGCTTGATCCGGTCGCCGTGGTTTCACGGATCATAATCCCGGCAAAACCGTTGGTGTTGACTCCACTCTGGCTCATGATGCGGGCCACAATGGATCCATCCCCGACCATTGTCTGATAGACATAGCGGAATTGATCAGGCGTTGCTCCAACCAGGCTGGCCCCCGCCCCGTTAACCGTATAAAGGTTGGTGACATTGTAAGCACTGCCAACAAGCCCAACGGTGCCGATATCAGCCGAAATCCAGGGTGAAACCAATGTGGAACCAGTCGGGGGATTTACGTTGAGGATAGCAACGGAACTATTGACGGTGCCGCCGGCATTTCCGACGGTGACATAATATGGCCCTGCATTTGAAAATTGAGCTTTGGAAACAGTATAAGTGTTGTTGGTCGCTGAACTGATTTTGGCTCCATTAAAATACCACTGGTAATTCAAGGTCGTCGAACTTGTGGCCGTTACTGTAAAAACGGAATTACTACCCAACGGCACCACTCGATTTGTGGGTTGAACTGAAATTCCCGGCGGAACTCCGGTGGCACAGGCACGGAAGGTGAAAAATAAAGCACAAATCATTATGAAAAAGCCCAAGGCGAAACGCCTTGGTGCCACAAGCACATTGATCAATACATTTATAATTTCCATTTCCAAACAAATTTTAAGCAGTTTATATGCCACACATGGCTGAACTCAAGCTCCAGTTTTTAGAAACTACCTTGAATTGATCTGGATGTCAAATGGAAGCGACGTGTTTACAAGACTGCATACTTCAGTGAAGGGATCCAACTCCGAATTCCTATGCGAGAAACCGCCTGCATTTTCTTGAAAATTTGTATGAAATCTAGGCCATTCCCGAAATACACAGTTTAAAATTCAGCAATTTAATTTAAGGAACATATTATTTTATAGAATCTTACAGCGGCTCAAAAAAAACAATTTTTAAGCATATTTTAAGCTTATAATTGCATTTGAAATGTATGAGGTTGAGACACCGGGTGTCCTGTTAATGGGCATGCTTCTTAATTTGGATAAGCTTGCCGGAAATTATATTGGGTGGGGCTGGACTTGCGTCCGATTTTCTTGATGATTTGGTTTGACTGTAAAATTTGGCACAAATAGTGCCGCGTCAGCTTCAGGATTGGTTGAGTCAACCCAAGCTCTATGCTAGGGATGGACAAAGAATATGCAAAAATATAAACTCGAACCTGTCCCTAGACTGCTGTGTGAGTAAGGAAACTAAGCCAATCAAATAAAAAATCGCGCAAATGCACCCGAGGCAAGCACTTAAAATCGGAGTCACTGGTTTTACTCTGATGCTCTCCGGCTTGGCTTGGGCTGCCGATAATACTGCCAGCCTGACGGCGCTGAAGTCCATGAGTTTGGAGGATCTCGGAGAAGTTAACGTCGTGGTCGCCGCTTCAAAGTATGAGCAGAAAACCACCGAAGCCCCCTCCTCCGTCAGCATCGTCACCCAGGATGAAATCAAACTCTACGGCTATCGAACTCTGGCGGATATTTTGGCTAGCTTGCAGGGTTTCAATGTGTCTTATGACCGCAACAATTCCTATCTAGGCGTAAGAGGTGTTAGCTTGGGCGATTTCAATAGCCGGGTGCTGCTGCTGATTGACGGTCACCGGATTAATAACAATCTGACGGACAGCGCCGGCATCGGCAATGAATTCCTGCTGGATGTTGATTTGATTGATCGCGTCGAAGTCATTCGCGGTCCTGGCTCGGTGCTTTATGGAAATAATGCTTTCTTCGGCGTCATTAATGTCATCACTCGTAAGGGCGGGCAGGTGAATGTCGTGGAAGCTTCAGGGGAATATGGTGGTTTTAACACTTATAAACTCCGGGTTGCGGCCGGGAAATCCTTTACTAACGGCATATCGGTTCTCCTCTCCGGCACCTATTACAACAACGAAGGCTTGGAATTGCTAGGATTCAATTCGCCGGCGACCAACTGGGTGTCCAAGAACATGGATGCCGAAACCTACGGCAGTTTTTTCGGCTCGGTGAACTATAAAGATTTTGCATTGGAAGGCGGATATATCCGGCGGGAGAAGGTGGACCCCACCGCCCTACTGGAGACGTTTTTTAACGATCCTCGGTCACGCACAATGACCGATCGCAGTTATGTGGATTTAAAATTTACCCATGAGCTTCCTGACATTGCAGATGTGACTGCGCGCCTCTACTACGACCGTTGCAACATCAAGACTGGCGAACCGGACTTCTATAACAGTCCGGCAGCCACATACTACCAGGATGTTCAAATGGGCGAATGGTGGGGCGCAGAACTGCAATTGAACAAGAAACTCTGGCAGAAACATGTGATTACCGTGGGGGCGGAATACCGTGACGACTTCAACTTGTCTGATCAGGTTTTTGACAATAATAAACTTTTACCAGGTTCATCTGCATATGGCACCCGCCAAAGCTACGGAGTATTTACCGAAGGGGATTTTGCATTGCGGGATGACCTGCATTTCAACGGTGGGGTGCGTTACGACCAATATGGTGATTTTGACCCCTCGTTCAGCCCGCGACTGGGTTTGATTTACAATCCTTTTAAAAAATCCACTTTCAAGGCTCTCTATGGAACAGCATTCCGCACCCCTAATTTTCTGGAGATAAATGTTGGACAAAATGATTCTCTCATGCCGGAAAAAATCGAGTCTTACGAGTTAGTCTATGAGCAAGGGATCGGGCAGCACCTGCGTTCGTCGATTTCGGGATTTTACAACCACATGGACAACCTGATTATTTTCACCGGCAACTATGATAATTACAATGCCGACACCCGGGGCATGGAATTGGCACTCGACGGAAATTGGGCAAAGGGCGTGCGCTGCCGGGCGAGCTACACCCTGCAGCGAACCGAAAACCTAACCACTGGCGGGGGCTTTCCTGACTCACCTGAACACATGGTCAAACTCAACTTGAGCGCGCCGGTATTCAAAGAAAACCTGTTTGCCAGTGTGGAGTTCCAATATGTCAGCAGTCGTCATACGATTTATACTGACCCAAATACCGGCAACACAGAACCGGGCATGGATACTGCGGGTTTTCCCACTGTTAATTTCACGCTCTTTAGCAAAAACATTGTCAAGAATCTGGAGATCTCGGCCAGTATCTACAATTTGCTGGATCAGTCCTATGCCGATCCGGCTTCGCGGTTTCATATTGAAAGCCAAATCCCCCAAGATGGACGCAGCTTCCGGCTAAAGCTTGCCTACCGGTTCTGATTTTTTGGTGCGTGATCTAATTAACTTTGTGAATTGCCACGACCGCAAAACAAGCCTTTTTTATCAAGGGTCGCGTCGCTTTCAACCCGTCAAACGGTTGTTGATTTGCGTTTGCTTGTGGCTGGCTGGCGGTTGGCTGGCAACGGCGGCAGATAATCCCGGGTTGTCGGAGTATGATGTCAAGGCCGGTTTCCTATTCAAATTACCTCAGTTCATCGATTGGCCTGCAGGCACTTTTGCCGCGCCGGATGCGCCCATTGTTATCGGCATCGTGGGCGATGACCCGTTTGGCAAGACTCTCGATGAACTGGTCAAAGGTGAAATCGTGCGCGGTCACCCGCTGGCCATCAAACGGCTGAACCCTGGCGACGATTTTAAAAGCTGCCAGGTGCTATTCATCTGCCGCAATAATAAAGAACAGTTGCCGTCATTGCTGCAAAAACTCAAGGGCAGCCCGGTTCTAACCGTGGGCGATGACAACGGATTTGCGGATCAGGGCAGCATGGTCAACTTTGTGCTGGTTCAGGGAAAAGTGAAACTGGAAATCAATCCCGCAGCGGCTGAACAAGCCGGCCTCCAAATCAGCGCCAAGCTCTTGAAGCTGGCGCGCATTGTGAACCCCAACTAAACCCGATGCAACCCGACACCCCATGAAATCGTTTCGCGATCTTCCAATTCAGCGGAAGATGCTGATGATGACTTTGGTCATCGTCGGCACGATTCTGCTCGTGGCCATCGCGGCGCTCTTCACCTTCCAGATTTTAAACTTCCGGGCCAATTTTCAGGGCGAAGCCGAAACGCTGGCGGTCATCATCGCCAACAACAGCACCGCCGCCCTGGCTTTCAAGGATGCCGGCGGCGGCGCGGAAGTGGTAAATTCACTCAAAGCCGTGCCTACTGTGGTTTCAGCCTCTCTGGTTACGACTAATGGCGCGCTGCTCGCGCGCTTCGGAAAAGCGGAGGACCCCCGTTCGCTGGCACAGTTTCCATCATTCCGGGAATCCCGTTTCTCCGGCGGCGAGCTTCTTCTCACTCAGCCGGTCGTCTTGGACTCGAAACTGGTCGGCAAGCTTTATCTGCGCTCAAATTTCCAGCGGACATTTTTGAAGCTGCTTGAGTTTTACGCGTTTGTGATTCTGGACATAGCGGTTTTGTCTATTAGTCTGGCGATTTTTCTTTCCCGCCGGTTTCAGCGGGTCATCACGGATCCGATTTTGCATCTGGCCGAAACCGCCAAAATTATCGGCCTGGAAAAGAATTACGCCGTGCGCGCGACGGTCGATAACCGCGGCGACGAGTTGGGTCAACTTTCGGAATCTTTCAACGAGATGCTCAGCCGCCTCCAGACCCAGGATGCCACGATCAGCGTCTCGCAACAGCGGATGCAGGTGTTGATCAATTCGATAGACGGCATCGTCTGGATCTGCGATCCGGCAACCTTCCGTTTTTCCTTTGTCAGCCGCCAGTGCATTCGCATCCTCGGTTATCAACCGGATGAATGGTTAACGAAAGCAGAATTCTGGCAGGACCATTTGCATCCCGAAGACAAAGCCAAGGCGCTGCAACTGCGCCGGGATTATGCCCGCGCCGGGACCCCTTACACTTGCGAATACCGGATGCTGGCGGCGGATGAGCGGGTGGTTTGGATTCGTGAAAGCGGAACGGTGATGGACGAGCAAGGCAAAGCCTCTGCCATGCGCGGCATTTTTCTCGATATCACCTCCCAAAAAACAGCGGACGATGAGCTCGCGCGCCTGAACAGCCGCCTGCTCGAATCTTCCCGTCAGGCTGGCATGGCCGAAGTAGCCACCGGTGTGCTGCACAACGTGGGCAATGTCCTCAACAGCGTGAGCGTGTCCACGACTCTTGTCGGCGAGCGCTTGAAGCGTTCCAAGGCTGCCAACCTTCGCCGCGCGGCGGCCATGTTGCGTGAGCATGCCGATCGCCTCGCCGAATATCTGACGAGCGATCCGAAAGGCAGACTGCTGCCCGGTTATCTCGTCACGGCCACCGATCACTTGGCTGCCGAACAGGCTGAATTAATCGTAGAAATCAACTCCGTGGCCAGACACATTGAGCACATCAAGGAGATTGTGGCAATGCAGCAGAACTTTGCCAAAATGTCGGGTGCCTATGAAAATATTTCCACCGCCGAGCTGACGGAAGATGCCTTGCGAATCAACGCGGCAGCTTTTGAACGGCATCGCATTCAGGTGGTTCGGGAATTTGTTGAAGCCACGCCCGCAATCTTTGTGGACCGGCACAAGGCGCTGCAAATTCTCATCAACCTCATCAGCAATGCCAAGTATGCCATGGACGCCCAGCCCGCCAACGAAAAGCGGCTGGTTATCCGGGTCGAGCCGGCGACACCCGACCGGGTGAAAATCACCATCCGCGATAGCGGGGTGGGAATTGCCCCGGAAAATCTGGTTAAGATTTTTACCCACGGTTTCACGACCAAAAAGGACGGCCACGGATTCGGCCTGCATAGCTGTGCCAATGCGGCCAAAGAAATGGGTGGCAGCCTCTTGGCTCAAAGCGACGGTCTTGGCCGGGGTGCCGCTTTCATTTTGGAATTGCCGTCGGCAAAAAACATCCGTCGGGAAGAAAACGCCGCCAAAGAAGGAACCTTATGAACACCTCTGATTTTAAGCCCAGCCATCGCATCCTGATCATTGACGACAACCCGTCTATTCATGCCGATTTCCGGAAAATTCTCTGCCCCGGCAGCACTGACACCACCGAACTGAAGGGAATGGAGGCGGCGCTGTTTGACGAATTCCCGCCGTCCGTCGAGGCCATCAGTTTTCAGTTGGACTCGGCCTACCAAGGTCAGGAAGGGTTGGCGATGGTGAAGCAGTCGCTGGTGGAAAACCATCCTTACGCGATGGCCTTCATCGATGTGCGGATGCCGCCGGGGTGGGATGGCGTGGAAACCATCGCGCGTATCTGGGAAGTTTTCCCCCAACTCCAGATTGTCGTTTGCACCGCCTACTCCGATTATTCGTGGGAGGAACTGCGGCTCAAAGTCGGCCAGCCGGATAACTTGCTCGTGCTCAAAAAGCCGTTCGACAACGTGGAGGTCCAGCAATTGGCGCACGCCTTGACGAAGAAATGGCTGCTCGGCATCCAAGCCAACTTTCAGCTCGCCGAATTGGAAGCGATGGTGGAACGGCGGACGGAAGAATTGTCTCGGACAAACACATTGCTGAAGGCAACCGAGGAACGGTTTTCAAAAGCCTTTCACTCAAGCCCCATCCCTAGCGGCATCCAAACCCTGGCTGACCGGCGTTTCGTGGATGTGAATGAACGTCTCGTCACGTTGATTGGTTGCAGCCGTGAGCAATTGCTGGGTGAGGTTTCGAGTGATCGCCTGCTCTGGGAACAGCCCGAATTGGTGGAACAATGGTTTGCACGACTGGCCCGGAATGAGGATGTGCACGAAGAGAGCGCCAAAATCCGCAATCAATCCGGCACCGTCCGTGATGTGTTGGTCTCGCTGATTCCCATGACGTTGGGTGGTCAACCGCATTTGCTGCTGTTGGCCCAGGACATTTCCCAACGACTGTTGCTGGAGCGCCAGCTGCTCCAGTCGCAAAAGATGGAAGGCATCGGCCAGCTGGTTGCCGGCGTGGCCCATGACTTCAATAACATATTGGGCATCATCCAGGGTTATGCGGGGATTATTCAAACTCGTCTGGCTGAGGAAGACCCCAGCACAAAATCCGTCCGGCAAATTTTCACTGCGACCGAGCGCGCCACCAAGCTTATCCGGCAGTTGATGATGTTTAGCCGGAAGCAGGTTACGCAGTTTCGCGATATTGATCTCAACGAAACCTTGGCTAATTCTCTCGCCTTGATGGAACATCTCACGGGCAAACATATCCAGCTGGATTTCCAGCCCGGGCCCAACCTGCCTGCCATTCGCGCCGATGACTGCATGGTCGAGCAGATAGTGATGAATTTGTTCGTCAATGCCCGCGACGCCATGTCCGACGGCGGACGGATTCACATTACCACCGCGCTGGTCTCCGCGCATCGTAAGGCGATGCCCTTTGACCCGGAAGATCGCCATGGCGAGTTTGCCTGCCTGACTTTTAGGGATACTGGCTGCGGGATGGATGAAGCGGTTCTCAATCGTATTTTTGAGCCTTTTTTTACGACCAAGGCTCCCGGCAAAGGCACCGGGCTTGGTTTGGCCACGGTTTTGAGCATTATCCGTCAGCACCATGGCTGGTTGGAAGTGGAAAGCCAGCTCAAACAAGGCACCACCTTCAAGTTGTATTTTCCAACGAGTGAAAAGCCTGCCGAGAAGCAAACCAAGGTCAACGAAAACAATTTGAGCCGGGGACAAGAAACTATCCTGGTGGTCGAGGATGAGGAATCCCTGCGCGAGATGCTCGCCGACCTGCTGACGATGCAGGGATACAAAGTTCTGACCGCCGGATCAGGGTGTCACGCCCTTGAAGTGTGGGAAAAAGCCAGTCGGAAGGTTGACCTGCTCGTGACGGACATGGTCATGCCCGGAGGCATCATGGGCGGCGAACTGGTCAAACGCCTTCTCGTTCAAAAACCGGGACTGAAAATCATCTTCACCAGCGGTTACAATCCCGATATAGCCGGCAAGGACACTTCCCTGATTGAAGGCAATAATTTCATATCCAAACCATACTCAATTGGCAGAATGTCCCAGCTAGTCCGACAATGCCTTGACTCCCAACCTGGAAGCTGATTTTCCTGGTCTAGCTTTGAACCGGGGCCGTTTTATTTGACAATCGCCAGCCGGACCTTTTCTAAAAAGATAATGGGGTTTCCTCCGGGCGGGCGATCCACAGCAACGGCTGAGTGACGGCGATGTTGCGGCGGATTTCCAGGTCCTTCGGGTCGGCGCCCAGCTTTTTCCAAAGCGCAAAATATTTTTCGTCGCCGAACTCCGCGTAGGCAAAAAGCAGGCATGACTGGCGCACCGGCCAGTTGTCCCAGTGCATCACATCTTTCGGGTGGCCGTCGGCGAGCCATTTCTTTTTGTCGGCGAGATACGGATAGATGAAATCCACCGCGTTCTTCGGCGTGCGTCCGTCCGGTAGTGTGAATTTCCAGAAATCCTCGGCCGGCGTGGACAGCAGGACGCAAAGCGTGGCCACGTTGTCCGCCTGAAAAATGGAATAGCCATAAGGTTTCGTTCGGGCCAGCTCGAGCGGGAAGCTTCCGTTGTTGGTCATTTGTCTGGGGAACATGACCTCCTTGAACCGGTCGCGGCAGAGTTGCAACAATTTCTCATCGCCGGTGAATTTCGCGAAGCTGGCCAGTTGCACGAAACAGGCGATGCTGTGATTGTTCAGCGCCCGCATCTCCTTCACGCCGTTGTCTGCGGTCGTGATCCAATGGCTGTAATCCTTGAACCATTGTTTCAGCCCCCGGTCCACTTCGGCGGGAAACACCGGGGATTTTTCAAGAAAGCGGACCGCCACCGGCAGCTCGGCTAGATGCAAGGTGTCAATGATGCCGTAAGATCTGCCCGTAAACGCCCCCAGGACCGCCTGTGCGTATTGAAGATGCGGATTCATCCGCGTCTTTTCGTCGAGGAAGAAAACCTTGAGCAAGGTGATGGCCTTGAAAACATATTTGTCGTCGCCGGTGAGCGCATAGGCGGCCGCCAGCGCGGCGACGGCGTCTTTCATCTGGCGCATCGCCAGGCGGTGATAAGTGAACGTGTCCGGATTCGATTCCCCGTCGCGGTTGACGTAGGGCAGGCCGGTCGCGTTGGTCTGGTTCGGCCACGAGTAATCGGCCTGGGAATAAAAATCATGCAAACCACCCGCGCTGTTGGTGGCGACATGGTCCGTGATGGCGGGCGGCTCCAATCGGAGCGCCTGATTTGCCAGCCGCATAATGCGGGAACGATCCATTTTGGCGATGGCGATGGCCAGCTTGGATTTTGAAATTTCCTGGGCGCCCAGCGGCGAGGCCAGAAACGCCATTCCCAAAATATGTGCCAAGGCCAGATGGCTGAAAAATCGGAGGTTCATATTAAGGAGTCTGGATTAATTGTCCCCACATTCAAGGCGAACTTGAGGGTGGCGATTTTAATGGGTTAATTCAACCATCAGGGTTATAATCTTGCATGATGAAGAAGACTTCCGCCCGCCGCCCTAGTCAACCACCGCTCGCCGACGGTCAGGTCTGGCGCATGGCCGAGGTCAATCTCCGGGTGACCACGGTGGGCAAGCTGCTGGTGCATTACAAACTGGGCAAGCCGGACGCCACCCGCGTCGCCAACTCCATCAGCAGCATCAAGACCGTCGAAAAATACTTGAAAGCCAACCAGGCGGTGATGGTTTGATCGTGATGCTAAATTAAACGGCGCGGCTATTATTTGCTTGAGCCGCGCCGTTCCTCCTCGGCAAATCGATTTTCACTTCATTCATTTAGCCCGCCGTGTATATAGCATGGAATCTCTTTCAGGATCGCCGTCACTTTTGTGGCGCGAACTGTGTGGGATTCCGGTGCCACATTGTCAGAAGAACGGGTTGTGACCTCGACCGACGTTTTCTGGGTCAACAGCAGTTGTTTTGAGAACAGCATCGCCACGGGGATTGCTTGCAGCGATGGAACTAGACTGTGAAGGCTGTTGTGGCTCATATATCCTTTTCTAGTCCCTATCGGATTTTTTTTCAATACTTATCTGATTAAACTTATTCACCGGCAACCATGCTTTAATTTGTGGTTCTGATGGCAAAAATGGTGGATTGACTGTTTTTCGTGGTTGGGGATAGATGGTAGTGGTCGTGGCAGCGGCGGATGTATCTCTGGAGAAAGGAAAGCTATGAATATTATGGAAGCCAAGGAGGCTCTGCTCGGAGTGGATGAGAACTGCGTTCTGCAATATCTGCAAAACTACCCCGACGCTTTTATCACTGAGATGGAAATTACCAGTCATGCCGACGGTCGAACGCGTTTCCTGGAAAACAAGCACTGGGCCCACAGCCCGTTGACGCAACTGCTGGCATTGGGGCTGGTGGGCACAGATGGCTTCGGCAGATACCAGATCCATTCCTCTGCTTCCCGGATAGCCAGTTTGAAAAGGAAATTCCTGGCTCCGCAGCTGCGGGATATTTTGGAGCACAGTGACCATCAATTCGATTTGTCTAGTTTCGCTTGAAGAGTTGGTCGGAAAATATTCGTGTGGGAGTGTGGGCATGAAAACGTCAGATAAAACGATTCAGATGCGACTGGCGGCAAGTGGGCGGGCGGGGGGGCCGCTATCATTGATCACTGGCCAAGAGACGTTGGAGGAACTCCGGGAGATGATCATCGGGTTCTCGGAGGATTGTCCGTCCGGCCATAATCATCCGCATTGTCCGTTTTGCATCATGTCGGGTCTTTCCTATGATTCGCTGACCAATCTGGTGAATCACATGTCGCGTGAGACTTGCTTGAATTTGTTCGAGCAGGAATTGCAGTGTCGTTCTCAAGCCGAAGACCCGTGTCGAAAGGACTTGGCAACGATGTGATAAAATAGGGGGATGTCATGCGAACTGCCAGGCAAAAGAAATCAATCCAATGTCGAAAGGACATTTTGCTGGCGAGTTTGCTTCCTCTGACCGAAGCCTGTCCGGTGGATGAATGTAACCACGAGGACTGTCCGCTATACTTGGTTAGAAAAATGAAACCGCCGCTCCGGTTAAAGTGGTTTAACGCCTTGGTCGAAGATGATTTGGAATATCTGGCCGCTTATCACCACGTTTGTTTAAAAAACCAGCTGCCATCCCAATCCAAATTGGAGGGTTGAAATGATAACGGACCCGTCTAATCATGATCAGAAACTGCTCGCCCCAACATTGGAAGATTGCGAGCACCGATATCAAAAACTGCTGGCGGCCACCAGTGATTATGTTTTTTCCGTCGATTTGAATCATGGAATCACCAAAACCACCCACGGTCCCGGTTGTGAGGCTGTCACGGGCTATTCCTCTTCCGATTTTGCCAAAGATTCCAGCCTTTGGTATCGCATAATCCATAACGAAGACCGCTCGGTTGTTTTGGCCAAGATTGACCAGATTTTACACGACAAGATTTCCACAACTCCACTTGAACACCGCATCATCCATAAAGACGGCAGTATTCGTTGGATTAGGAATACCACCCTTCCCCGTCACGATGAACTTGGAAAGCTTGTCGGATATGACGGACTGATTTCCGACATAACTGAGCGCAAGGCAATCGAGCATGATTTAAAGGAAAGTAATCTCTTCCTTGATTCGGTGGTGGACAATATTCCGATTGCCATATTCATCAAGGAAGCAACCAACCTTCGCTTCAGCCGTATAAATCGATACGAAGAAAAACTTCTTGGGTGGTCGCGCGATGAGATGGTCGGTCGTAGTGATTACGACTTTTTCCCCAAGGAAGAGGCGGACTTTTTCGTCGCCAAAGATCGGGAAGTTTTGTCTGGCGGCCAGCTTGTCGATATTCCGGGAGAACCGATCAAACTCAAGGATGGCACGATACGGATTCTGCACACGAAAAAGATTCCAGTGTGGGACGAAAACAACCGGCCGAAGTATCTGTTGGGTATTTCCGAGGACATCACCGAGCGCAAACGGACGGACGACATCATCCAAATGCGAATGCATTTAATGCAGTTTGCCACGACCCATTCATTGGAAGAATTGCTTCAGGAAACTCTGGATCAGGTTGAGAAACTGACCGGTAGCCTGGTGAGCTTTTATCATTTCATTAAGGATGAGGTGAAAGCCATCGTTTCCCAGGCCTGGGCCACTCGCATGTTTGAGAAAGTATGTTGCGCCGAAGGAAAAGCCACCCATTGCCCGGTCACTGAAGCAGACTTGTGCGCGGAGGTCATCCGCGAACGCCTGCCGGTTATTCACAATGACTACGCCGCTTCACCGCACCGCAATGGCCTGCCTAACGACCCCAACCCGATAATTCGCGAGATGGCTGTTCCCATTTTTCGTAATAATCAAATCGTGGCCATATTGGGTTTGGGAAACAAACCGCGAGATTACACGGCCGCCGATGCCAGTATCGTCGGTTACTTGGCCGACGTGGCTTGGAACATCGTCACACAAAAACAGGCTGAGGAGGCTTTGCGCGAGAGCGAAGCGCGCGTGAGGATGGCTACCGACGCGGCTGGTATTGCGGTGTGGGATTGGAACGTAAAGAACAATGTCATCAAGTGGGACGAGAAGATGTTTGCGATCTATGGCTTGCCGCCGAAATCAGGTGGCTGGGTGACATATCAAGATTGGGCTGACCGGGTGGCCCCGGCGGATTTGGCGGAGCAGGCGGCGTTATTGCAGCGCACGGTTGCAACTGGCGGCCACAGCCAGCGCGAGTTTCATATCGTCCGGGCTTTTGACCAGGCTACGAGGGTGATTCTTTCCGCTGAGATGGCATTGGTGGGAACCGACGGCCAGACAACGCGCATCGTGGGGATGAACATTGATATCACCGAGCGCAAGGAATATGAAATGCGACTCCAAAAGGCTAATGCCCAGCTTGTCGAGCGCGGCAAAGTCCTCAACCAGTTGGTGCGCCATCTTCAGACTTCGCACCGGGAACTAAAGGAAACCCAGCTTCAGTTGATCCAGGCGGCAAAATTGGAGTCCCTCGGAACCCTGGCGGCCGGCGTGGCTCACGAAGTCAAGAACCCGCTCCAAACCATCTTGCTGGGGTTGAACTATCTCGGCAATCGGCAATCCCAGGCGGATGAAAATGTGGATCAGGTATTGACTGATATGCGCGACGCGGTCAACCGCGCCAACAATATCATCCTTGATTTGTTAAGTCTGTCTGCGAACTCGGATTTTCATCTTGTCCCGACAGCTCCCAACGATTTGATCGAGCGGGCTTTGATGTTGACCAGAAACCTGCTCATCTCTTCGCATATCACGTTGCAGCGTGACCTGTCATCGGGCTTGCCCAGTGTGCTGGTTGATCCGCCTAAGTTTGAACAGGTTTTAATCAATATTATCATCAACGGCATACAAGCCATGACGGCGGGCGGCACGCTCACTGTGCGTTCCCGGTTGGTTTGTGTCGATGAATCCTTTGCCGGAATGCCGATTTTCCGGAAGTTTAAGCTGGGCGAAAACCTGGTGGTAATTGAGGTTAAAGACACCGGCCCTGGTTTGACGGAAACCCAGTTGCTAAAGGCGTTCGACCCGTTTTTTACCACCAAACCGGTCGGCATCGGCACCGGACTTGGACTCTCGGTGACTAAGAAAATTGTCGAGGAACACGGTGGTGATATTGAAATCAAAAATGCACCGGGCGGTGGCGCGCTCGTGGTGGTCGTAATCAAAGCCTGAAAGGAGATAATAATGAATAATCCAAAGAAACGTATCCTTGTGGTGGATGACGAGCCAAGCATTACCCGAATGCTCAAGCTGAATCTGGAACAGACCAACGAGTATGAGGTTATGGTGGAAAATTCGCCGTTCCATGCTTATCTGACGGCGCTTTCGTTTCACCCGGACCTGATTCTGCTGGACGTCCTGATGCCCGGCAAAGATGGCGGGCATGTGGCCAGTGATTTCCAGGAAAGCCCCAAGTTCAAGGACGTGCCGATTGTATTTCTCACCGCCGCGGTCACCAAAGGAGAAGTCACTTCCGGTCATGGCTTGATTGGCGGTTTGCCATTTTTAGCCAAGCCTGTGGACATTCCCACGGTCGTCGCTTGTATTAATAAATTGCTCCCGGCTTGAAACCTGCACCAGTCAACTGGAGGGGGTAGCATGAGATTTATCGCTGTTCGCCGGTGACTTCCGCGATGGACAACGATCTCCGCTAGCGCCTGATTATGTTTAGTCTGCGTTTCAAGGAACCGCATTGATATCTGATTTGATCACTCGCAAATCGAAAACGCCACCGGCGATTTGATTGGCGGCGGACTGAAACTTCACGGTGATCTGGGTTTGCGGTTCTGCGCGTAAGCCGCCCATCAGGCTGCCAGCGGCTCGCTTGGCTAATGTCATTGGCGGGGAAAACGGTTGTTTGCCTGTCACCAAATGGTTGGGGCTGCCGTCATATAAATGTTAGCGGGTTTATTGCTGGCTTGGTCAGCAATTATTTCGGAACATTGTTTGATTTTATGGACATGAACACCAATATGGCCATGTCCGGCGATTTTTTTAATCCCGGGCCGTTCATGCCCCATGGCGGCTGCTACCTGTGGACGCAAAGCCTGATTGCCTTGCACGCCGTTTCTGACGGTCTTATCGTCCTGTCGTATTATTCCATTCCGTTCCTGCTGCTCTATTTTATGCGGCGGCGGAAGGATGTGGATTGGAAGCTTCAGTGGATTTTGGGGTGTTTCGCGCTGTTCGTCCTGGCCTGCGGCACCACGCACCTGTTGGAGATCTGGAACATCTGGCACGCGAATTACTGGCTGTCTGGCCTGAGCAAAGCCTTCACGGCGCTGGTGTCGATGCTGACCCTGTTTTTGTCCATCAAGTTGTTGCCGCACGCACTCGCCCTGCCTAGCGTGGCTGATTTGCAAAAGGTCCGCGATGAACAGGAAGTTCGGTTGCGGGAACGCACGGCGAAATTGGAGGAAAACGAGGCCATGCTCTTGGAATCCCAGCGCATTGCCAGTCTGGGCAGCTATGTGACGAACTTTGCCACCGGACGGTGGAGTAGTTCGGAAGTTTTGGATCAAGTGTTCGGAATCGGCCCGGCCTACGACCGTTCGGTGGCGGGCTGGGCGGCTTTGATTCATCCGGATGACTGCGCCCTGATGGTTGAATATCTGGAGCAGGAAGTGATTGGTCGGCGACAGCCTTTCAACAAAGAATACCGCATCATCCGTCACAACGACCAAGCCGAACGCTGGGTGAATGGTTTGGGCAGAATGGAATTTGACGCCCAAGGCCGCCCTCTAAAAATGTTCGGCACGATCCAGGACATCACTGAGCGCAAGCGGGTGGAGTCGGCTTTGTGGCGAAGCGAAGAGCGGTATAATGCCTTGTTCAACCGCTCGCTCGACTGCGTGTTCCTCATCGATTTCGCCGGACATTTTCTGGACGCCAATCAGGCGTCGCTGGATTTGTTCGGCTATCAACGTGAGGAAATTTCGTCCATCACCTTCGCTTCCCTGCTCACGGAAGATCAGCTCCCGGCGGCGTTTCAGACCGTTGAAGAAATTAAAACCACCGGCCGTCAGCAGCGCCTGACGGAATATCGGGTGCGTTGCAAGGATGGCCGACAGGTTTATGTGGAAACCCTATCTTCCTTGATCCAACACGAGGGAAAGCCCTTTGCTATCCAAGGCATCGCCCGCGACATCACCCTGCGCAAGGAGGCGGAAGCGGCGGTGCAAGCCAGCGAAGAAAAATACCGATCCCTGAACATCTCGATGACCGAAGGGATGGCGTTGCACGAACTCATTTGCGATGCCACCGGCAAGCCGGTTGATTATGTGCTGTTGGACGTGAATCCGGCCTTCGAGAAGCTGACAGGGCTGGTCCGGGAGGCGGTGATTGGGCACCGGGGCAGTGAGGTTTATGGTGGCGAAGCCCCATTTCTGGAAGTCTACGCCGAGGTGGCCACCACCGGCCAGCCCATCAACTTTGAGAAGGCTTACGAGCCGATGAAGAAGATCTTCTCTATTTCGGTCTTTTCGCCGGTGAAGGGACGTTTCGCCACCGTGTTCATGGACGTCACCGAACGCAAGGAGATGGAAAACTCCCTGCGCACAAGCGAGGCACGCTACCGGCGGCTACACGAAACCATGCGGGACGCTTTTGGAATTGTGGACATGGCCGGGCGGCTACAGGAATGCAACCACGCCTTTCAAGCAATGCTGGGTTATACCGAGGCGGAACTGAAGCAGTTGTCGTATTCAGACCTGACGCCGGCGAAATGGCAGGCGCTAGATGCACAAATCGTTCGAGAACAGGTTTTGCCACGGGGTTATTCGGAAATTTACGAGAAAGAATACCGACGAAAGGATGGCTCCGTATTCCCGATCAACCTGCGGGTCACCTTGATTAGCAATGGCGCTGGTCAGGCAACCGGCATGTGGGCCGTCGTCCGCGACATCACTGAAGCCAAGCGAGCGGAGGCGGAGCTCAAATTATTTCGCACGCTGGTGGACCAGGCCAATGATTCGTTCCTTGTCATTGATCCGGAAACGGGCCGGTTGCTTGATGTCAATGAACAGGGCTACCTGGCGCGGGGCTACAACCGGGAGGAATTTCTGACGCTGCGCGTGTTTGATATTGATCCAACGTTGAGGCTTGGCGAATTCAGAAAGATTCAGGAGGAACTCCGGACGAAAGGCGGTCAAGTTTGGCAGGGACTGAACCGGCGCAAGGATGGTTCGACCTTCCCGGTGGAAGTGAGCTTGAAATATGTCAAGCTGGACCATGACTATATTGTGGCGGACGTGCGCGACATTACCGAACGCCAGCTGGTGGAGAAATCCCATGCCCGGCTGGCCACGGCCGTCGAGCAGGCCGCCGAGACTATCGTCATCACCGATACCGCTGGCAACATCCTCTATGCCAACCCGGCCTTTGAGCAAACCACCGGCTACACCCGCGCGGAGGCTTTCGGCCGGAATCCCCGCCTCCTCAAGAGCGGCAAACATGACGCCGGGTTTTACCGCCAGATGTGGGAAGTGCTTGGTCGCGGTGAAATCTGGAACGGCCACTTTATCAACAAACACAAAGACGGCAGAATTTACGAGGAGGAGGCCACCATCTCGCCGGTGCGGGATGCCGCCGGCAAGGTCGTCAATTATGTGGCCGTCAAACGTGACGTGACGCGGGAAGTGCAACTGGAGACCCAATTCCGTCAGACGCAAAAATTGGAAGCCATCGGTACGCTGGCCAGCGGCGTGGCGCATGACTTCAACAACATCCTTGCCGTCATCTCCATGCAGGCGAGTTTGCTGAAAAGTGGCGGCGGCCTCTCCGCCGACCAGTTGAAATTTGCCGATGAGATCAATTCCACGGTTGACCGCGCCGCCGCGCTGACCCGCCAGCTGCTGTTGTTCAGCCGCCGCGAAGCGCTCCAGCTCCGCGATCTGGACTGGAGCGAATCCGTTACCCACACCATCAAAATGCTGCGGCGCATCCTGGGCGAAAACATCGACGTGCTGCTCAATCTGGCGGTGGAGCCGATGTTCATCCATGCCGATGCCGGCATGATGGAACAAGTGCTCATGAATCTCGCGGTCAACGCCCGCGACGCCATGCCCAAAGGCGGCCGGATGGTTATCGCGACCGCCGCCGTTGAATTTGATGCCTTCGCCGCCGCGCAATCCGCCCAGGCCCGGCCCGGTTCATTCGTCTGCCTGAGCGTGACCGACAACGGCTGCGGGATTTCGCCGGAGGTGTTGCCGAAGATTTTCGAACCGTTCTTCACCACCAAGGACATCGGCAAAGGCAGCGGTCTGGGTCTGGCCACCGTCTTCGGCATCGTCCAGCAACATCACGGCTGGATCAATGTTTACAGCGAACCCGGCCAGGGGACGACGTTCAAGGTTTATCTGCCCCGGCTCGTCGGCAGGAACGATCAAATCATCGGTCAAAAAATGCCGGCTCCCATCCCCACCGGCAAGGAAACCATCCTCCTGGTGGAAGACGATCCGGCGTTGCGCGCCACGGTGCGGATTACGCTCGCCCGCCTCGGCTACCGCGTCCTGGAAGCCCCCACCGGCGTGAAAGCCCTGGAACTCTGGCAGGAACACGGTGACGAGATTCACCTGCTGCTGACCGACCTGATGATGCCGGATGGCATGCACGGCAAAGAATTGGCGCAAAGGCTGGTCATGAAAACCCCTAAATTGAAAGTGATTTACATGAGCGGTTACAGCGCTGACATATTAGACAAAGATTTCCCCGTGCAAATCGGCGTTAACTTTCTCGCCAAACCATTTCAGATGGCCGAGCTCGCGCAAATCATCCGGGACAGTTTGGACAAACCTGCCTTGCCGAAGAAAATGAATCACGGTTAAAGCCGGTGAAAGGTACTGCTCCGTCAGGAGCACAGATTGTTTTGTCAGTTTTCTAGACAAATCCGCTATTTTTCTTCGTGCAAATGGCTTTTTAGGACTACGCAATCATTCCGAAGAGAATCGACAAACCCGGAGTCAAATAATATCATCAACAATGTCCCCAGAGATGCTTTCTGGGCGGCTCGATGTTATGCGGCTTGTTACGAAATACTTGATTTATCAGGTCATATTTCTTTCTTCCCTGGGTTTTACCTGGTGTGGTCTGAAGCTGCCGGCACAAACCTTTCAAAACACCGACGCTTTTCTGACCAACGGTTCAAACGCGTCATTTACCTACACGGTGGGAGGCAGCTCCAGTGGGGTTGTGATTACGGCAAAAAGATCTCCCTATGAGGTCTTGTGGTATTTGGGACCTAATCCATGGGGGCTGACTCAAGGATCAGGCCAGATCGGTCTGGGCTACAACGGCAATGGCACGGTGCAATGGTCCGTTAATCTGACCAATCTCAACCCGACCCAAGTCATTGGCTTTCCCTTTATGGGCGTTGGTAATGATGTCTGGGGATACCAGAATGGCAAGCAGGGCCTGCCGTTCCCGGTGCCGGTGAGCAACCTCTATTCCTTGACGACGGAAGTGCAATACAGTCTTGCCGGTCAAATCAACACCAACCTGGACGTGTTGTTTGATCTATGGCTGGCACCGACCACGAATTACAGCGCGGGCAATGCCGGTGCGGTGGAAATCGAAATATTCCCCTATTGCAACTATGGCGGGTATTGGGGGGCGTATGTCAAAACCATTTCGCTGCCCTGCCTTTTGAATGGTCAAGCGACGAATCTTACCTTTTACGAATACGATGCCGTGCGCTCTGGATCAGGCGGAGGGAAAGGTGCGGGAACCACCATTCTTTTTTATCCGAAAGACTTTGGACTGACGTCAGGAGATTTGCAGTTCGACGCGGCCGTGTTGATAAGGGAGGCAGCCACGACCGCTGCGGTCGGCAGCTGGTATCTCCCCGGTTATAACATCGGAACTGAATTTGGGCTGGGCAATTCCGCTAATTTTAGTTTTACCCTGGGCAAATTCCGTTTTGCCTTGACGCTGCCTCCGCTCCTGCTGTCAGCGCCAAAAATGGCCGCTGCCAGAACCAATTTTGTCTTTGTGCTTTCCGGCCCCGCCGGCAGCAACTGTGTGATGCAGGTTTCTACGAATCTGGTGAACTGGATTCCGGCCAGCACCTCCGCCATTCCGCTCAGCGGTTCCATCAACGCGACCAACTCCATCAGCAACTCCAAGCAAGCCTATTATCGCGCTTACTTGCAATAAACCCGCACCTCAATAATTGATCAAACAATGAAAAGGTTTAACCTCGGTTGGATTCTATTTTTTTACCTTTTACCCAAAGCATTGCCGGCGGTTGATTATGGCGGTCTTGACCCAAAATACTTCCCGCCCAACGGGTGGTATGGTTACGAGTGGCGGGAGTTATCCGGCTGGCTGGATGTGGATGCGGTTAAAGCGGGGATTCTGCCCGACAACCCCTCCATCAATGTGGCAAAACAACTGGAGGCACTGGTTGATAAATATAAGGATAAAAAAATCCGCATTCTTTTCCCCGCCGGCACCTGGCGGTTTACCGCATCGTGCCAACTGCACAAACCTGGCGGCGGCTTGATTCTTAAAGGTTCCGGGCTCGAAAAAACTCATTTTTTAATTGATACCAGGGAATCCGTCAGTTCGGAAATCATGATCGATGGTTCTCTCCGCCCGCCGGGAAATAAAATGCCGGTTTTGGAAAATGTGCATCGGGGCGATCAAAACATTACTGTTTCAACGGGAAATGCGGCGAAGATTCCCGTTGGAAGTTATTTATTGGTCAATGGGGTTATCCAAATACCGAGAGACTTTGATAATCTTGACGGGGTTTTTCGGAAAACGGCGCAAATTGTCAAAGTGACCCGCAAAGAGGGTGGAAAAGCGTTCTTGGATATGAAATTGGGAATGGATATGCCCAATGCCCAAGCTCATGTTTTAGAATTGGGAGAAGAGTGTGGAGTGGAAGGCATTCATATCGCCCGGCTCCGGATTGCTCCGATCAACACGAGGAATTTAAGTGTTCATAATGTTTGCCAAGGTTTCGTTCGTGACTGCGAAGTGACCGGTTCAATTACCGGCGGTATTTTCGTTCAGTCATGCCGTGATTTTATTGTCACTCGAAACTTGGTTCATGAACTGTTTGTGCCCATGGTCCGGGGCGTTTACAACTACCGTGCCGGTTCTCATGGCGATGGCATTCTCGTCGCTGGATATTCGACGGCCGTTCATGTCACCAACAATCGGCTGTGGAACCTCCGCCATCATATCACATTGATTGAAGCCAATCATTGCGTGGTGAGCTACAACCAACTTGAGCCCGCATTTTACTCTTATGGCGATCTGGCCCAACACAATGGCCACTGTGGACATAATAATCTATTTGAAGGAAACACCGGCTCCGATATGGCAACCGACAACGCCAGGAAAACCTACCAGCCCACAACCTACATAACCTATTTCCGGAATCACGCTGCTGTGGAAATCGGCAGCTTAAACCCCTGGAGCTCCTGTTATGCGATCCTAGCGAATGAGATTGATGGAAAGCAGGGTGTCGTAAATGTTGGCATCCCCAATGGCCCATTTTATGTTGGCGCCAATAAAATCGAAAACAATTTGCAAATGGGACAGCTGTCACCCACCGCGCATATTCCGCCTTCGCTGGTATATTCCGTGAAACCGGAATATGTGGCAAAATGGCCTCTATTTGGGCCTTAGCACCGAAGTTGCGTCACTGTGCGCCGGTGGCTTTGACGGCAGCTTGATCCATTCCCAGATAGGCGCGCGCCAGAACGGCGATGTTTTTTTCATCTCCCTGCAAGCTGGCCACCGGCTGCGTGAGATAATAATCCACCGGAGGCAGCAACGAGCCGCAAACGGGTCGGGTGAAGCCAAAGAGGCCCACGTGCGCGTTCAGCGCGGCGGGAACCACTTTTGTCGGATCCTGCTTGTTCCATTTGGCCAGGCAGGTGATGAGCCGGGTTTGCTTGCCCAACAGACTGCGGACGGAGTCGGTGGTGGCGATGTCGCCGGCTTCATTGAGCACCCAGTCCACTTCCTGCAACATGGCCGAACCCGCGATGTCATGGCTCGTCAGCTGGCAGGAGGTTAGCCAGATGATGCAGTCGGGCTTGGTCTGTTTCACGGTGGTTTTGATGCGCTGCCAGCACCGGTCAATCGCCTTGCGGCGGAACTGCTGTTCCAGCTCGGGCGTGATCTGGTTCTTGCCGGGGAAGGGCTGCGACATCAGTTCGCGATACATGGTCTGTTCGCAAGGCATCCACCGCAGGGGCGGGTAGGGTTCCATTGCCGTGCCCGGATTCCAAAGCCAGTCAATCATGACGCCATCCATGTCGGTCTTTTTGATGGCATCGGCAATGGCGGCGCAGAGGTAATCCAGATAGGCCTTCGTGTAGGGGATGTGCGGCTTGGATTGAATCCCATAGCTCAGGTCAGGATGGTCCTGTCCCCATTTGGTGTTGGATCCGGCGCAAAAGTAGCCCATGACCAGCATGTGTTTGCGGTGGGCCAGCTTGACCATCTCGGTCAGAAAATCATGCTTCAAGCCCGGCTGTTCGGGAATGACTCCGTTCTTATACCAGGCATAGCCGTTGCAGGAGACCGCGAAGGTTTGAATCACATTGCAGCCCAGGGCGGCATACCAGTTGACATGTTCGGCGGGATCGGCGTCCGCCCACAATCCCGGTTTGGCGAAGTGGCACAGACCCGGTTGGATATAGTCATTGGTTTTGACACCCCAGTTGAAATCAATGTTGAAAGACTTGATGTCAGCCGGCACGGCAAGCCGCTGGGTGTTGGTGACACAGGCGGACAGGGGCAGCAGGGCGGCGATCAGCAGGGTTTGTATGCGCATATGAGTTAATTGATTATCAGCCAGCGAGCCGATGTCACAACCAGGCCGTTAAGACGGCGAAGTCGGGTTTGATTATTTGTGCAGCCTAAATCTTCAAGCCGCGCCGTCAACAGGATTCTGTTTGCGATGATAACGGCCGGGGTTGACGGAGCAATTTCCCCATATAATGCTCATGGCGGCGGGCAGGGAAGATTGCGAACGACTCGATATCAAAATTCTTCGTTGGTGAAAACGGGTGGGGTTTGTGCCGTCAGCCACTTCAGCAGGTAGGCGTTTGAGGCAGATACGGCGACATATTCTTCCCGTGTATGCCAGTCTAATTCGCTAGGTGCGCCGTAGGTGTGGCCGTCGGTGAATCGTGCCTGCATTGCCAGGACCCGTTCCGAGTGCTTTTGCTCCCAAACGACGGCCCGCTGTTTGAGTGTGGTGTCCTTGGCCAGCGCCCCGATGACCGCATCGGCGTAGGCAAAATGATCGCGCTGGCTTGTTCCCCAATCATTGCCTTGCGGGCAATAAACATCTGCCGAGTCGGGTTTGAAAATCGTTCCTCCCGGCGGCAACACCATCCGTCCGTCTTTTTCTTCGCCGGCGACAAATGGCAGATCCGCCAGCGCCCGATAGGGCAGTTCCAAATTGAAAACCGCTGCTGCGGGTAACGGCCGGCGCGCCAGGCCGTAGAAACCAATCGGACTGAACTCGCACAGCCCCGCAATCATGTAATCCGGGTGAATGCGATCATGATTAACACACGTACCGTCCTCGTTCATATTCGATCCGGGCAGCCATTCGGCCAGCGGCTTGCCGTGGTAAATGTTCGTCCGGGTCACATCGGAAGGCCGCGCTTGCGCCGACAGCCATAAGGCGATGGTTTTGTTCATCCACCGGGAATATTGCGGGTGATGCGGCATCATGGCAGTCGCTGCCACCAGCAGCGAGGCGTCCCAGGCATTTTCCTCCAGGCCGGTATCGCCGGGGCTGATGATTTTGCCGGCCCGATCGCGGTAGGTTTTGATTTTGTTTTCGCCTTTATTGGCCATCACCCACGCAGCTTCGCTTTCGGTCATTTGGATCAGCTCA
>Ga0208875_1000035_pt1 | contig 66779 bp, 89 predicted proteins | sample CryBogCBH25Aug08_FD_184612 | JGI IMG/M metagenome (GOLD analysis project Ga0208875, IMG submission 184612) | Freshwater microbial communities from Crystal Bog, Wisconsin, USA - CBH25Aug08 (SPAdes) (version 2) | ecosystem: Environmental > Aquatic > Freshwater > Lake | place: Crystal Bog...
ATCATCACTATGACTAAAAAAGGCATTGATTTTATAAAGGAATTGTCCCATGACTATTAGTAAAGAAATGGTTGCGTTGATGCGAGAGAATGCCGCATTGTGTACGCTTGAAGCTGAAGTTATACTAGCATTAAAGTATAACGAAGTTGGCGATAACACGCTTGCACAAGCACAAATACAAAAAATATATGAAGCATTGGAAGTCATTGAAGTTGTACGCAGAAGAAACAATGAACTAAAGGTGATGTACGATGGCGAAAACTCCTGAAAAGAAAGTTAAAGATGAAGTTACCAAAATGCTTAAAGATTATGGCGCTTACTATTTTTACCCCGTTACCGGTGGGTTTGGACGTAGTGGTGTTCCTGATATTATTGCTTGCTATAAAGGTTTTTTTATAGCGATCGAGTGTAAGGCAGGTAAAAACAAACCAACGGCATTACAGTGTGCAGAAATGGCTAAGATAGATAAGGCAGGTGGTATGTCTATGTGGGTCAACGAAGATACTTTGTACGTATTAGAAGAAGCAATTAACTTAATAGAAAGAATGAAATGAATATAAACGAACTGAATAGCACACAAGCTTTAGATGCGGCAGTTGAATGGATTAAAGAAGGCATGGACTTAGATGATATTGAGATGGTGCTTGTGGTACATGATAAAAAGACAGGCACAGTTAAAGTGCTTGGGCTAAAACTACAAGAGGAAGAAGTACCTATGCTATTAGTATCAGCCGCTAATCACGTTGCAGGACACGTTATGGACACTTACGAAAATCGCACGATTAACTGATCTATGGATAAGAAACAAAAACGCCCTAGTTATGTTGAAGGACACCCTGAAGGCATGACACAAGAAGAAGTAGCAAAAGAGTTAGGTATCACACGAAGTTTAGCAGGACAAATAGAAAGGACGGCTCTGAAAAAGATACGTACTAAATTAAAAAATCGAAAAATAAATAAGGAAGATTTTTTATGAAAGCGAGGAGGGAATGACAGCAAATGAATTAGCAGATGCAATGGATATTCGTGCATCAATTCGCAGACAAGCAACAAGCCGTAAAAGTGTACAAGAAGGTGCTGACGATAGGCTTGCTGACCAATTAGAACAAGCCGCCACTATGCTACGTCAACAAACCCAAGAGATTGAGGAATTGAAATTGCGTATTAGTCAACTTTTAGAAACGCAAGATTACTTGTATAAAAAACATGATTCAGACAAAGCTAAAATTGAAGAGTTAAAACAAATCATTGATGCAAACAATTTACAGTCAGATATTGGGCAATTAAAGAAAGCGATTAATATGATCAAACCTGTAGCTTGGATGGACAAAAATGGATATGTATATGGTAAGCACAGCACACGACCAATAGAAGCTGATATACCACTTTACACCCATTCTAACACCCAATCACACCCAATTGAACCAATAGCAATGCGTTATGATTTTGATGGTTACGGTTACAAATACATTGACTCAGGTTCCGGAAGTGATTGGAAAACTAGGGAAAATGGTGAATTCCTTTACACCAAGCCATTCTTTAGTCAAAAACCTGTTGCCATGATGGTTAAAATGGATGGGTTTGATAAACCTGAGTTTACTACAATTTGTGGTTCTGCTGCGTTAAAACATCCTAACTATACTGCATTGTATGACCACCCAATGCGTGAACTAAGCGATGAGGAAATAAGCCAAGTGTATAAAGAAGTCAGCGAACCATTTGGTAAAAAAAGACTGTATGAAATACATGATTTTGCAAGAGCAATACTAAAACTAGCGAGTGAGAAATGACAGCAAATGAACTAGCAGATGAAGTTATGGAGCATTACAAAGCCGAAGCGCCAAGAGGTTTTAATGTAAATTGGATGAAAGAAGTTGCCACTATGCTACGTCAACAAGAAGCCGAATTGACTGAAGCAGGGCACATGATTGGAATGTTGCGATGGGAAATAGAACAATTACAAGACCGTTTAAATGAGTTTTTGGTTGCAAGAGACTTGGCAATACTAAGAAAGGCGATTGAGAAATGACAGGTTACGTTTTTACACACCCACCAGCAAAAGCAGGTTGTTGGGTTATTGGTGGCGATTTAAATGTTTTTGTTTGCAAAAAACCAAATTGGTTTCATAAAAAGATGACCAAGTTTTTCTTTGGTTGGGACTGGAAAGATGGTGATTTTGAAACACAATTAAGGAAAGCGAACGAAAAATGACAGCAAATGAACTAGCAGATGAATTAACAAAAATGTTCAGGGGTGAGGAATATGATAGGCTTATTCACGAAATACCTGATATGCTACGCCAACAAGCCAAAGAAATAGCAATGCTTAAACAAATCATTGATGCAAACAATTTACAGTTAAATATTGGACAGTTGAAAAAAGAACTAGCACTACAAAGGCTATCTGATTTTAGTCAAGAGATTGAGGATAGGGAATCTGCTATATACGCAACTGGTTATTGGAATGGTATTCAGAAAGCCAAAGAAAAGAATGAAATCTTAGATACAAGGTCTTACTTGATTGGTAGATATGATGGGTTGCGTGAACTAAGTGATGCAACAATACGAGAATTGTCAGTTGCTTTTATGTTGGTATTACGCAGAACTTCTGAAGATGAACTTTTTGAAAGTGTGTATGAATACTCAAAATTACTACTAAAGAAAGCGAGGGGGCAATGACATTTAATATTAAACAAAAAAATAGAAACAAAGCCATTCGTGCATTTATTGATTTAAGCCACACAATTAAAGAAATTGAATATTTAAATGGTCAATGGCTATTAAAACTATTTGGTATTTATAAATTACAAAACTACTTTAACCAAAAAATAAAGAAAGCGAGTGTCAATAAATGATCTTATTTATGTTAGATCAGTTTAATTTTGTCAATAAAAGTACACTTTTAGTTTATTTTTGTCAATAGAAGAGGGGAAAAATGAGTATTAAATTTTTATGGTTAGGAATGTTTTTAGTTGGTATTGTTCTTGGTGTTATTTTAAAAAGGAGAAAGAAATGAGTTACTGGGATTTAGCAAACAAAGTTGAAAGTATTAGTTTTAGGTTGGATTCTGTTAAAGCTATTATTGAGTTAGTGGCTGAAAGAATCATAGATAACCCTGAGAGTAGTGCGTTATGGGGTTGTGCTGAAATGCTTGAAATATACAAAGAAAGATTGGAAACAATATCAAATGAAGCAATGGACTTACATAAAGAAACGAAGATTGAAAAACCCACAACATCTGTAAACATAGCAAAGAAAGGAAAAAACAAGTGACAAACGAAGAAATTATCAAGACATTGACGGCAGAACGTACTTTTCTTGAATCGCAGAATCACAAACTTGCCATAATTATTCGCCAACAAGAAGAACAGATTATGGACTTGCGAGAAGCTAATCAAGATTTAAAGTTTCAACTAACAGAATTACATAGCGCATTAAAAACAAAGAAAGAAATTGACAACATTGATGATGGGAGATGCTAATGAACATTACAGTAGAAATGCTTAAAGAATTACCTGATGGCTCTGCAATTTGCACGCTAACTTTGGACAAAGAATCTATTCAGTTTTTAATTGGTGAAGGTTTTCTTGCCGTACTTAAAAGATCGTTGGAAACATCGGAGTCCTACGTACAACCTGAAACACTAAACGAAAGCGTAAATGAAAATACTAGCGATTGATTTTGAAACACGTTGGGATAGCAAAGATTACACGCTCAGTAAATTAACAACCGAAGAATATATACGAAGCCCACGATTTAAAGCATTTGGTTTAAGTTATAGTTGGCTAGATTCTAGCGACATAGAATGGGTTAGCCACGAAGATATTTATAGTTGGGTTGATACTATTGACTGGGAAAATACTGCCGTTCTAGCACACAACGCTCAGTTTGATGTAGCGATTCTTTCTTGGGTATATGGTGTGCGACCTATGTTCATACTAGATTCTTTGTCGATGGCACGAGCCTTGCGTGGTATAGAGGTTGGTAACAGCTTAATGAAACTTGCTGAGGAGTTTAACTTACCACCTAAAGGCAGAGCCGTGCATGATACGAATGGCTTAGATGAACTTACGCCTGAGATAGAGCATGAGTTGAGCGTGTATTGTTGCCATGATGTGCTGTTGTGTAAAGAAGTTTTTAAGCGTCTAGCTCAAGGGTATCCAAAAAATGAGCTGAAGTTGATTGATATGACGCTTAAGATGTTTACTCAACCTGTGCTAGAACTTGATAAGGAGATGTTAGATGCGGCGATTGAAGATGAAAAACAGAAACGTGAAACGCTTCTTAAAAAAGTTAACGTCGATGAATCGTCGCTTGCTAGTAACGATAAGTTTGCTGAAGTCCTTAAAGAACTCGGCGTTGAGCCGCCACTCAAAGTTAGCAAAACGACTGGCAAAGAAGCTTATGCGTTCGCTAAAAGTGATGCCCTCTTCCAAGTATTGCTTAACAGTAGTGACGACGATGTTGCCCTTATTTGTGAAGCGAGGCTTAAAGTTAAGTCAACGCTTGAACGCACAAGAGCGCAGAGATTTGTTGATATTGCAGAACGAGGTACGTTACCTGTGCCACTCAACTATTACGGCGCACACACAGGACGTTGGTCGGCGAGCAAAGGATCGGGGCTTAATTTACAAAACCTCAAACGGGGGTCTTTCTTACGTAAAGCTATACAAGCCCCAAAAGAAACGAAGCTTGTTGTATGTGACTTATCACAGATTGAACCGAGGGTCTTGGCTTACCTCGCAGATTATCAAGAACTTCTCGAAATCTTCTCATCAGGAAAGGATGCGTATGCGGCATTTGGTGCGCAAATGTTCGGGATCCCCACTCTTACAAAAGAATCACACCCTGATCTCAGACAGTCAGCTAAGTCAGCGTTGTTGGGATGTGGCTACGGCATGGGATGGGCTTCGTTCTCGGCGCAACTTCTCACAGGGTTTCTAGGCGCACCACCAACAATGTATGATAAGAAGTTTGCTAAACAGCTTGGTGTATCTTCGCAGGATGTCATTGACTTTGTTAGTTGGGAACGAAACTTAGAGATGATGCAAGCCATACCGCATACTTGTTCAGATGATGACTTGTTAATACATTGCCTGTCAGCTAAAAAGATTATTGATAAATACAGAGATACTGCACATCCAGTTACTACATTTTGGGAGTTGTGTAACGAGTTAATAACGCATAGTCTTTATGGTGGCAAACGCCATACATATAAGTGTTTAATTTTTGACAAAGAGAGTATACTATTACCTAGTGGTCTAGCATTGAAATACCCAAATTTACAGGGTACAACAGATGAAAAAGGACGTATACAATGGGCATACGGCGAGGGTAATAACGTCAAGAAATTGTATGGTGGCAAGCTTGTAGAGAATATCGTACAGGCAGTAGCAAGATGTGTGATGACGGATGGTATGTTGCGGATACAAGAACGGTATCGGTGCGTATTAACTGTGCATGATGAAGTTGTAGTTGTAGTACCTGAAGCAGAAGCAGATGAAGCAGAGGTGTGGGTGCGTGAGCAGATGATCGCCGACCCAATTTATTTAACAGGTATCCCTTTAGATGCCGAATCAAGTAGTGCATTACGTTATGGAGATGCAAAATGATAATACCAAAGGAAATAAAAGTAGGTAAAACAAAATACAACGTGGAGTGGTTTAAAGAAATACGCAAAGGCAAACAACATTGTCATGGGTTTGTTAGTTATTTAGAAAAGTGTATTGCTTTAGCCAAAACCGATGGCACAAACAAATATTCAAAACAAGAGAAAGAAGAAACCTTTTGGCATGAATTGACGCACGCCATACTTAAAGACATGAACCACGAGTTGTTCGACAACGAGAAGTTTGTTACTCAATTTTCACAAAGGTTAAACAATGCCATTCGCTCAGCTAAGTTCTGACATAAATCAAGAAACACTAGACGTTGCTTTGAGTAAGGAAGCGCAATCAATGTTAACCCTTATGACTTTAGGTGGCGCAAAAATCCACGTCACGTGGAACATAACTATTACTGACGAAAAAACTGGTGAAGCAGGTTATGGGCATTTTGGAGACACTCCTGAAATAGTAGTGCGTCAAGGATTCGCAGAATGGATGAGGAGAAAAAATGGCGAAAATTAAATGGTCACACTCAGGGCTTAAAGACTACGAAGGTTGTGCAAGACGTTACCACGAAGTAAAGGTGCTGAAGAATTACCCATTCACCGACACCAAGCATACCATCTATGGTAAAGAAGTCCACAAAGCTTTTGAAGATTACGTAACAGAAAAAAAACCCCTGCCAGAACACCTATCTGGACATGGTGAACTTTTAGATAGCTTGATAAAAAAAGAAGGTAGGAAGTTCGCTGAACATGAGATGGGTGTTACAGTTGACTTAAAATCTTGTGCGTTTGATTCAGAAGATGTGTGGGTTCGTGGTATTGCTGACTTGTTAATCGTAGACGATGATGGGCTGGTTGCTTGGGTGTTTGATTACAAGACCGGCAATGATAAATACCCTGATCGTGACCAGTTAATTTTAATGTCCTTGATGGTGTTCATTCATTTTCCTCACATACGTCAGGTTAACTCTGCCTTGCTTTTTGTTGTGAAAGAGTCTATAGTAAAACATAAGATGTCGCATGATGAAGCCGAAGAACATTGGCAAAGATACAGAGAACGTGTCGCTAGGCTCGTCAGGTCATCAGAAGCAAATGTATGGAATCCAACACAAACACCGCTTTGTGGATGGTGTCCTGTCCGCAGTTGTGAATTTAACCGAGAAAATTAAGGAACTATCATGCCTTACGTAAACAAACCAAGACCTTATGCAAAAGAGTACGCTGAGTATCAAGGTACAGAAGAACAAAAGAAAAACCGTGCTAAAAGAAACAAAGCACGCCGTCAATTAACAAAAGAAGGCGTAGTACATAAAGGCGATGGCATGGATGTAGACCACAAAAAGCCTTTAAGTAAAGGTGGCTCAACAGAACGAAGTAACTTAAAAGCCATAACTAAAAGCGCCAATAGAGCGAAAAAATGATAAAGCATAATGAAATACTAAATAGTGAAGCATGGAATGTACCTATTCAACAACTTGTTGACCTGTGGGTTGTTAAGTTTGGTAACAAGTGGGTTAGCAATGAAGAAATAGATCAGTTCTATTATGTGGCTTGTAATCGTCTACTAGATAGTGGTGCGTTAGAAAGACATTCTTTGCCCAACGCTTTTGAACCTGTGTATAGATTGGTGGAAAAGTGACGGAAAGATATTCACATGGTTGGACAGACCCACGAAGTATTTATGGTACTACAGTAATAATAAGACGATATGGAAAGGAATATAAAATGGAAAACAAATTTGAAACACAAGACTACTCAGTAGAAATAAATTTAGAAGAACACGAAAAAGCGCATGAACAATATACAAAAATGTTGGGCGCATCTATGCAACAAACGATGCAAAAAGCCTTAGAAGTATTGTTTGCAAATACATATGCTAAATGGCGTAAATCGTATTCAAAACTAGACGACAGAGGAAAACAAATGAAAGTTGATGCGCACGAATATATAACAGAAGCTAAAAACTTACCAATAGAGACTTGTGAGGCTCTATGGATAACTAAGTATGGTAACGAGCCTTTAGTTGCAATGGCAATAAATGGACAAGATGAGTTAATGTGGGAAATAGGTAATAAATTATTTTGGGCAGGTAAAATAGTTCACGATGACAAAGCGGATACATACTCATGCAAATAGTAGATAATAAAGCAGTTATATTTAAAACACGAACGCCTGATAAGTATGGTGTAATACCTAAGAGTCATATTGTTGCTGAGAACAACGGCGTGTATGAAGTTGCCGTTTATTGGGGACTTGATGAAGCAAGAGTACTACGTAACTTAGGAGTTAAAAATATTCAGTCACCGATTACTGCACGCTATCGCTTTCATGGTATGCACAAGCCATTTGCACATCAGGTTGATACTGCATCATTCTTAACTTTAAATCGTCGTGCTTTTGTTTTTAACGACCCCGGGACTGGTAAAACTATGTCTGCTCTATGGGCGGCTGATTATCTAATGGAGTTAAAAAAGATACGTAGATGTCTTGTGCTATGTCCTCTGTCGATTATGCACGATGCTTGGATGAACGGTATAGGTAAGAGTGTTATACATCGTAGTGCTATTGCGGCGCACCATCATCAGGCGGCTAAACGTATTGAGATGATTCAAGGAGACTATGAGTTTGTTATTGTTAACTATGATGGTCTAAACTTAATTGCTGATGAAATAATTAATGACGGTAGATTTGATTTAGTTATTGTTGATGAAGCAAACGCATATAAAAACGTAGCTACAAAAAGATGGAAGACACTAAATCGTATTCTTAAACCTGAGACTATGTTGTGGATGATGACTGGTACACCTGCATCGCAGTCACCTTTAGATGCGTATGGTTTAGCTAAACTTGTTAACCCAAATGCAGTACCTAAATTTGCAACGGCATGGCGTGATAAAGTCATGCAGAAGATTACGATGTTTAAATGGATACCGAAGCAAGGCGCAAGCGAAGAAGTATTTAAAGTGTTACAGCCTGCGATACGTTACACCAAAGAAGAATGTCTTGACTTACCACCAGTTCTTACAGAGACACGTGACATACCACTAACACCTCAACAAATTAAATACTATCGCTTACTAAAAGATCAAATGCTTGTCACTACAGCAGGAGAAACAATTACTGCGGTTAATGCGGCGGCTAGCGTTAATAAGTTGTTACAAATATCATCAGGTGCGGCATATACCGATGGGCAGGAAGTTGTAGAGTTTGATTGTGCGCCACGATTAAACGTGTTGTTAGAAGTACTACATGAAACATCAAGAAAAGTTATTGTGTTTGCAAACTTCAGGCATAATATTGAAGCTATACAAACACATTTAAATAAACATGGCATTGAGTGTGAAGCGATTCATGGCGACGTAAGTGTGTCTAAACGAACTGCCATATTTAAAAAGTTTCAGGAAACGCCAGTCCCGCGCATACTAGTCATACAACCTCAAGCCGCGTCACATGGTGTTACATTAACTGCGGCGGATACAGTTATATTTTTTGGACCTGTTATGTCTGTTGAAACTTATGTACAATGTATAGCACGTACAGATCGTATTGGACAGAATAGCAACAAAGTAACTGTTATACACTTGCAAGGTAGTGAAATCGAGCGTAAGATGTTTAAACGATTAGAGTCTCGTGTAGAAGACCACGGCATGTTATTAAAGTTATACGAAGATATTATTAAGTAGCACCATAAGTTAATTTAAATTTTTTAAGAAACCACATTTTATATTGCATAATTGCCATTATTGTTGTAAATTATTTGACAAAGGAGAAGTAAATGACAACAGAAGAAACAATACCTTTAGATAAACTTGCTCGTGTTTATCGTAAAATCCGTGACAAGATACAGGTATTAACTAAAGAATACGAGACTCAGGTTGAGGAGTTAAAGGCTCAGCAGTCTGAGATACAGAGTGCGATGAAAGACCAAATGCTTGCGTTAGGTAGTTCGTCAATCAAAACATCCGAGGGGACAATCATATTGGCTCAAAAGGTACGCTATTACACAGAAGATTGGGATTCATTTAAAAGCTTTGTGCTTGAGAACGATGCCCTTGACCTGTTTGAGAAACGTATTCATCAGACTAATATGGTTGCATTTTTGGATGAAAACCCCGGAGTCGTGCCGGCAGGTCTTAATAGCATGACAGAATATACAGTATCAGTTCGTAAACCAACCTCTAAATAAGGACAAGCAACAACATGAGTAATATTACTACTTTTAATCCTACTAAAGTTCCAGCATTTGTTAAGAAAGCTGAATTATCCTCAATCGCAAAAGCACTTGCAGGCGGCGGTACAGGCGGCACAAGCATGAAACGTATCTCGACAAAAGGCGGTGTATTCCGTTTATTGTCAGGCGGTAAAGAAGTGGCATCTATAGATGATCGCCACCTTGATGTTGTAATTGTTAACGCCGCACCTAAAGTTAGCCGTACGTTTTATGCAGGGCAGTATATTGAAGGTGAAGCAAAAGGACCTGATTGTTGGTCAGCAGATGGTGACTTACCTGATGCAAGCGTAGCCGAACCACAAGCTAAATCATGCGCAACCTGCCCACAAAATATTAAAGGTTCAGGTCAGGGCGAATCACGTGCTTGCCGTTTCTCTCAGCGTTTAGCAGTAGTTTTAGCTAATGACTTAGAGGGAGATGTTATGCAGTTAACTCTAGCGGCTACATCTATTTTTGGTAAAGACGAAGGCGAAGCACGTCGCCCATTACAAGCGTATGCTAGATTCCTAGCGGCTCAAAATATTAATCCTGAGATGGTTGTTACACGTCTTAAATTTGATACAAAAGCCGCAGTACCTAAGTTGTTCTTTATGCCAGTTCGTTGGTTAGAAGATGATGAATATGCCTCAGCTATTGAAAAAGGACAGACCGAAGATGCCAAGCGTGCTGTTACAATGACTGTTTCACAAGCGGATAATGTAAAACCACCTGTGTTAGAACATAAAAAAGCAGCACCGATCGTTGAAGAAACAGAAGAAGTTGATGAGCCTGAAGTACGTAAAGAAACTAAGGCAAAACCAACGGCAGTACCCAAGAAAGCTAGTAGCTTAGCTTCAGTAGTAGATAATTGGGACGCAGACGACGAGTAAATTAATGGGGGCTTCTGCCCCCTAAAAATGGAAACAGCATGGCATATTCAAATATAATTAAAGAAACAACGGCTAAAGCGCCAAAGTCACTAGGTAATCAACTAGGGCGATGGGCTATTCACCTTGATTTTCCAGTAATCAAGATAGCACAATATACTGGGGCAACTAGACAAACAGTCTATAACTGGTTTAGTGGAACTGAAGTAACGCCTGCATACAGGGAAAAAGTCAGTAATCTACTAAGGATTCTTCAATCAAGCAAAACATCAGACGAGGCACTACGCAATGTACAAAAACATAATTGAACCAAGAACACTAACAGATAAAGAATTAATACGATTTGCGGAAGAACTTGTACATTCCGGTGAGATGCCGGTGGCAATGCAACTTGAACTAATTAAGCGTTTTTCTCATTACGTAAACTAATCTAGGGGAAGTCATATGAAGTCGCAGGATTTCCTAGCGACTGTACTTCCGTCTTCAGGTGCGTATTGCGCTTGCGAATTTAGTACAGTTGAAAAAAACAGAGTGTTCGTTGATACGATTGAAGAGACGTATAATGCGGCGATGTCATTTAGCCATTCGGGTTATGAGTCTTTCTATGCTCTAGCTACTTTTGGTAATGATGTAGACGATAAAGGCGTGCGCAGACGTACGGCGGCAAATGCTTTAAAGATTAAATCTTTGTTCTTAGATATTGACTGTGGAGAAGGAAAGGACTATCCTAACAAGACCGAAGCTGCTGCGGCGTTGGATAAGTTTTTGTCTGAAACTTCTTTAGCAGAGTTAGGAACGCCATGGATTTTATCTAGTGGGGGCGGACTACACGTATACTGGGCGTTTGAGGAAGAAGTTGATATAGTAGACTGGAAACCAGTAGCCGAAAACCTCAAGCGTCTTTGCGCCAAAAACGGATTTAAGATAGATCAAAACGTCACGGCAGATGCGGCAAGGGTATTGCGTGTACCCGACACCTACAATTACAAGATAAAAGACAAGCCACGCAAAGTAAAAATAATGGTGGAGTCAAACCCGCAGACGTTTAATTTTAAAACAGTTGCACAAAATCTTAGAGAGAAAATGAACGGCTCAGCGTATGAGTTACTTCAATCTAGTATAAGTTTAGCAGGCACTAAACCAAAAGCAGACGCAACAACTAACAGCGTTAAGCTAATTGAAAATTCTATTACTTTATTCAAGAATATCGAACGGACAACCGAGCCTTGCTTGCAGTTAAAACACTACGAAGAACACGCCGCAAACGATGGTATGGAGCCGTTATGGTACGCTTGGATTTCTATTGCCAAACGCTGTGAAGATGGATTTGAGTATGCAAAGAAGTTAGGAGACATGCATCCATACGATGAAAAACGTCTTACTGACAAATGGAATCACTCAAAAGGACCAACTCCTTGCTTAAAATTTGATAGTTTAAACCCAAATGTATGCGAGAAATGCCCACACTACGGCAAAATAACCAACCCATTAGCGTTAGGTAGAGATGTTAAGGTAGATAATGAAGCAAAAGACATACTTATAAGTAAAGAAAACGTACCTGAACAAATACTTATAAGTAAACCAATACCGCCTAAAGGATTTAGTTATGGTGCAAAAGGCGGTATTTACATAGACAAAAATGTTGAGGATGAGAACGGTAACAAGACTAAAAAGCCAATGATGTTGTTGTCTTACGATTTATTTGTTGTTGATATTTTATTTACTGAAGGCGAGCATTACGCACATTTAATGGCTATGCGCCCTGAAGGACCTGTTGATGTTATGTTGCAACAGAAAAGTATTATAAGTAAAGATGAGACATTAAAAACTTTAGCTTCACAAAATGTCATCGCCTGCTATGGTGGCTTGGATAAAGAATTGTTTTACTATGTACGTGCGGCGGTTGAACACGCTAGCACAAACAAAAGACCTGTTAAAGTACCTGCAAGTTACGGTTGGCAGGAAGATGGTATAAATGATGACGGCTCACTTAGATACAGTTCGTTTGTTTATAACTCACGTATTTATTACCCCGACGGTAGAATAATATTTGTACCAATGCCCGGACTTGCTAACATTAATAACGCTTGTAGACCAACAGGTTCATTTGATGCTTGGAAGAAAGCCGTTGATATGCTAGTAGCCCGTGAATTTAGCGACATTCTTACTATGGGTTTAATTGGTCCTGCGTCGCTTCTTATGGAATTTCAAACAGGTATAAATGGTATGACATACCATATGGGTTCTTCAGAGTCAGGCACAGGTAAAAGCTTAGCACAAATGTTAGCCTGTAGTTTCTTTGGTTCACCTAACCTGTACAAGCTAAGTCAAAGTACGTCTCCTGTAGCGATTCAGCAACGTGCTGGTATACTCCGTAACTTCTCAATTATTACAGACGAGGTAACAACTAAAAGCCGTAATGATTTTGAATGGCTACCTGCACACTTGATGGATAAGTCGCAGGGTAAAGGTAAAGATCGTATGGAATCGGGTGCAAACAAAGAAAGAGAAAACACAACCGTATGGAAGAGTATTGATCTTTTTTCATCCAACACGCACGCCACGGACTACCTAGCTGGTACAAGGAAGCACTCATCACAAGCGGAACTTTTACGTATTTTAGAAATGAAGATGACTGTTAAGATTCAACTTAACGATACTGAAATTGATTTAGTTAAAAGCTTAAGCAATAATTACGGCGTAGCAGGCGATAAACTAATTAGATGGATGGTTACTAACATTGATACAGTTAAAAAAGTTTTAGAAGATACTACATTGGCTCTCAAAAAAGAATTTAATGGCACGCCAGATGAGCGTTTCTGGACTGCGGGTAATGGTTGTATTGTAACTATGGCTATTTTGTTAGGTAAAAAATATGCGAACATCGTTGACATACCTGTAAAACCTGTTATAGAATCTTTGCGCAAGATGGTGGAAGATAGCAGAAAGCTTATCAAAGGTAACAAGCGTACGGCAGAAGATATTCTTAATAGTTACACCCGTGAAAATTACGGTAAATTTGTTGTTGTTAAAGTTGTTGAGGGTAAGTTAGAAGCTATACTAGGTAGTGGCGGTACGATTGATCAGTCTATAACACGTTCACAAGTAACTGGTAGGGTTGAGCATGACGTTACGCCTAACCATATTGACTATTTTATTGAAGAACAACAACTACGTGCGCATTGTGTAACGATGAGTTATGGCTACGATGACTTTAAAAAGGAAATTGAAAAACTGCCTAACTACAAAGTGATGTACAAAAAGAAAGACATGCTAGGTAAAACTAGAGGTCCTCAAATGCGAGTTAATGTTATGCATATCTGCCGCCCATTAGAAGACGATATATTTAATAAAGATGATTAAAGTGCATTACCCGTGGTCTACAACCCCCGTAAAAGGGGGTTTTTTCGTTCCAACACTTCAGTTGGAAAAGGTTAAACTTGATGGGCTAAAAGCGGCTATCTACAACAAAGTAAAAGCAACGGCAGAGTTTGGTATAAAAGATGGCAAGCTAGGCGTTTGGTTTACCCGCGTGCGCTAGCGGAAAGGTCTTTAGCTAAAGCAATTTTATCTTGTCTTATTTCATCCAAACGTCTACGTTTTTCTTGTGGCGACATCTTAGGATTGCTTCTCACATCACGCTCTTCTTGAGTTAAATCACCCATTTGTTTGCGGAATGTACCAGCCGCACTCTCTAAACCAATTATGTCAGCTTTAGCATCTAATAGAGCATCGGCTTCTTTTACACGCCCTTCGTCTTCATACTTCTTGTATGTTTCTGCCGTGCGTCTAATATCTTCCATATCTTTATATGCTTTATCAATTAAGCGTCGACCATCAATAGGCTGGAAGAAAGCGCCAACAACAGGGGTTTCTGATAATCTTCTAGAAGGCGCTTCAACTTCTGCAAATTCTTTTGATTTAAACATCGGGTTAGTAAGTGATGCAATAGCTAACGGCAAACTACCTGTATAACCTCTTATTAAATACTCAAGTCTATTAGGCGATATATTAAATACTTTGCCAATTTGTTTAGCTATCTCAGTTGTTCTGTCGCCATATCTTTCAGCAGGATCAAATCCTTGCAAACGCTGAGAATCAATAGCTGCATCTGTATAGAATGAATAATTTAATGCAGCTTCTAATGCAGGTTTAAATGCTTGCGGTAATCCATATGAACTAGCGCCGGGTATCTGTTTAGCAAATTGAACAAGTAAAGCCTTATTAGTATCTGCGGAATCAAGATTTTTATTTGAAGCATTAACTAAAGCTTCGGGTACGGCTTTAAATATTAAACCAATTTCAAATGGAATAGGCACTCTTAACGGTTCATCAGAAAACGGAACTTTAATAAACCAGTTATTTAAGCGCTCTTCATCCGTAGCATTTAAATAAGACTCGTCGTCACTCATCATCATAGCGTAAGCCATACTAGTAGCGGCAAGAGTTAAACCACGCTGCATTAATTTTTTTCTTACTTGAAGCTTTTGCTCAAATGGCATCTTACCTGTAAACGCTTTATATAGTACATCAAGACCCTGAATCTGTGCGTTCATAAAAGGAATAACTTGTGTAGCCATAAATAAACTTGGTGATGTACCACGCTTACTAAAGTTCATAGATTCTAGCGTTGCAAGAGTTGCTTCCATGTCAGACAGACCTTGTCTAATAAAATCATTATATAAAGCAACACGTGTAGACGCATCGCCTTTAACTGCAAGACTATCTAAACTAGATATAAGCGTGTTTATATTAAAACCTTCTTTACCTTTGGCAAGATCCGCCATAATCTTACGTTGATCTTCAGACGTACCTGTTAAAACTTGCCCACCTAAAATACCACGACGTTGTAATTCTTTTTCTGTTTCACTTCTACCAGTTAACATTTTGCCTGTTTCTTTTAGTGAAGACATAATAGGCGTTGAATTAGCACCCGTTAAAATATAAGCGCTTAAAGAATCACGTACAATTTGACGAGCCGCATACGCAGGATTTCTTACAACCCATTTACGCAAGAAATTAGATGGTATGTTCATTGTCTTAATAATAGTAGGTAGAGATGTATTAACGCCTTCTAAACCTTTAACTAATAATTCAGATGGTATTCCTGCATTTTCAGAATTTACTTCAGCCCAATATAAATCGCCGTCTCGTTTAAAATGAATAACTGTTGGTCTAGCAGGACCCGGACCTTTGTAAATACCGTTGTCATTTTTTTTATCAGATTTTACGTTTAAATAACCAAGTTCACTTAAACCATAAGCCGTATTGCGAGCAGCTAGGTTACGTAACGCCATATCTGTAAGCATAGAAGTGTTCTGTAACGCACTAGTAAACACATCCATAATAGGCTTATCGCCACCAACTAATTCATGTAAGTAAGGTTGATCTTTTAAGTTACCAATTTTTACTGATGGCGCACCTTTAATATCTAAAAATACTTCATTAGTATTTTTATCAACACGATAGAAAGGCACGTAATCTTTTTCAGCTAACATTTTTGCGGCGGCATCTTTATTTAAAGCCCCTGTTTTAACCGCAAAATTAATTAAACCTTTGTTATACTCATTGTAAATATCCGCAGCTTTCTCAAACGCAGCTTTAGTCTTAGCATCAGAACTAACCGCATTTAACACATTTGTTAACATTTCAGGTGTAACATTACCACTAAAATCTAAAGCGTTAATGCCTTTATTTTTAGCACGAATAGCGGCTAAATATTTAGTAAACATTTCAACTGCCGCTTCGTGGTTTCCTACATTTGCGCCACGCAAAGCCTCTGCCATTTTTTTCAAGCTAGCGCCTTCTTGTGACTCAATTAATATTTCTTTAGTGCCATCTTTACGTGTTTTTTCTACTAAATCAATAGGACCTCTAGATGTAATTTCGCCAACCCAAGTCATACGTTGATCGTGCATACGTAAAAAATACATAAGCTGCGTGGCTTTTAAAGAATCTTTCATCTTTTCAGCAACTTTTTCTACTGGAGCAAATCGGTCAATAAGTTTAGTTCTCCAAGCAAGTCCTGAACTATTAGCGCGCACACTACTTAATATGCTTTTTGGCATAGCAACCATAGCCTCTGTTTCTTTAGCTACGTCGGCAAATTTACTGTTGTAAGTAGGATGTACGTTAAATAAAATATCTCCATCTGCATTTTTATAAGCGCCGGGTGCCATTTCTTTAAACTCTTTGCGCGCATCTCTTAACATCTTGTAAATGTCGCTAGTAGATATATCTAAATCAACACCCCTTTTTCTTAATGCAGCACGCACAGCGCCTACCATAGCTTTAATAAATTCGTTGGCTTTAGCTAAAAACCCTTTGTCTGGTCGAGCCTCTTCAGTATGGGCAATCAATTCACGCATTGCCGCCAAGTTAGCTTCTTCATTTGTTTTGCCATTACGTTTAGCAGCAGCGTATGCAGCTTGTGCATCTTCGCCAACTTCTAACTTATCAGCTAAACCCATTATCCCGCCTTCTTGTTTTTCAACTTTATTGGCTAAAGTTTTCATACCTTCTTCACCAATAGTAGTTTCAATACCCAAGTGACCAGTAATTTCGTGCGCCATCGTACGTTGTAAATCTTTTACGTCAGCGTGGTTTTCTGCAACAATAAATACAGAGCCATCAGGCAAAACACCGCCACGTACTTCATCAGGGTTATACCCTAACTCTTCAATTCTATCTTTAAGACTTCCTGACAACTTACTAAGAACCGTTATATTTAAACCTTTAGGTACTTTAATTTTGCTAATAACTTTATTAGCTTCATCTTGACTAATACCTACACCGCCATGTGCAGGCTCAATACGAAAATGAATATTGGGTTTACCAAAAAATAAACCTGATTCAACCGCTTCAAAATCTTGTCTAGATACACCAATATCCCTAGCTTCTTGTTCAACATCTTTAAAAACTTTTTTAACTTTTTTATTTGCCGCTTTAACGCCTGTTTTCATTTTAGGCGGTGTTGGTTTACTTTTATCAATAAATCCCTGCGCTTCAAGGCGTTTGTTTGCTAATTTTTCATCTAATTTTTTTTGTAAATATTTAGCTGAATTATTTTGTTTCTTTGCCAAATTGTTAAATTTGTTAGCTTCTGCTTTTGTTTTTGCTTCTTTTGCTTTGTAAGTATTTAACTCCGCTTGTATTTTATATTTTTTAATTAATGCTTCTGTTTCTTCAACAGTAAGTTGTTTTTGCGCAAGATTTCTAACAGCTTGCATCTGTTTAGCGCCTTCAATAGTTTCTTTTTTTACTTTAGCCGCTTGTTCTTCTTTAGTTAGCGGCTCTAGTGTTTGAGTAAGCTTTTGTTGTATTGGAGACAACTGCGCTATTTTATCTGCTCTTAATTTAGCTATTTCTCTAGCAACCTTGTTGTACTCTGTAGTACCTTCTGTTAACTTTTCAAGTTGTTCTTTTTTTGCTTTAAGTTCTTTGTTAGTATCAACTAAACTTTCTTGAGCAACAGTTAACTGCGTGTTTATAACAACAGTTCTTCTAACCCCCGGCAAAGATTCTAGGGCTTCTAGCCGTTGTTGTTCCGCTTTACGTTTTTCACCTACTTGGGCTTCTAAAAGATTTAAAACTTCAGCGCTAAGTTTTGCTTGTTTAGCACGTTCTGCGTCTAAACTCTTACTAAGTTCTACTGAATCAGCTTGTCCAGCGGCTACAGCTTTTTTATATTTTTCTTCAAGACCGTTAAGAATACCTATTTCTAATTCAACATTAGCATTTATTAACTGGTTTGCGCGTTCGTGCAAAGCATCTATTACTTTAAGTCTTTCATCGGCAGTTGCATCTATATGTTTTAAAACTTTTCGTAGGTCTATCGTTTCTTTTTCATCTATCGTTTCTTTTTCATCTACCGTTTCTTTTTTATTTTGACTTTTAGTAAGCGTTTCTATCTTTTTACGCTTTTCTTCTATCTGTTTATTAAGATCTTTAACACGCTCATTACCGCTTATTTTTTCTTCAGGATTTTGTGGCTGTATTTCTGCCTGTTCTTTTACTAAATTGTTTATTTCTTTTTGCGTTTTTTTAATTTCTTTTTTAAGTTTATCTACTTCTTTAATAGATTCAACAACTTTACTGCGCATATTCCACAGCTGTTCTGCATTATTTCTAAGATTGCTAACACTTTCGTCAACATTGATTAAGTCTTCAATAAAAGATCTTTGCGCGGCAAGATCATCTAAAAGATCGCGGTTTATTGTTTTTTTCTTTTTGTTTGCTTCTGCTCTATCTTTTATTTCTTGTAATTTTTTTTCTATTTCTTGTTTAGCAAACTTAAATTTTTGAGACTGAATTGCTACTAAACGCATAAAATTTTTAGGCGTTGCACGAACTGTAGCTGTTTGAAATTCAGATAAAGCTTTATCAGAAAACAAATCCCCTTGATTAATATTGCCTATGTTAGACACATCAACTTTTTTACCAGCTTCTTTTTCACGAGGTGTTAAAGCGCTGGGTTCTGAAACTTCATATACAGGAGTTTCTATTATTGCGTTAGTCGTTGTATCAACTGTTGGGTAAGATCCTGTTTTTCTAACTTTAGAAACATCTGTAGGCGCTTCTTCTTTTTTTGGTCTGCCATCCTGTATCTTTAAAGCAAATTCTTCTTCAGCAACGCCATATTTGTTTTTAATATTTTGCAGTTCTTTTTCAAGAGGGCTTAAGTTTTCAAGCTTATTTTCTTTGCGGTACTTAGATCTAAACTCCCCTTTTAGCTTACCTACTTTAGTAGCTTCTTCACCAACACCAGCGCCTTTTAAATTAACTTTAGTAGGCAGTTCAGCATATTCTAATGCCGCAGCATCTTTATTTTTAATAACATTGTTTATTTTGTCACGAAGTTCTTGAACTAAAATTAGCACTTCGCCATCATTTAATACCTGCTGCCCATTCTTTTTACGTATTGCATCAATCTCTTCGATAGCGTGAAGTATATAGTTTCTACCCGCTGCGTTAGCTTTTTGTTCTGCCTTAGCATCATCAGGGTTTTCTTCTAACGTATCCAAATGCGTTTGTAAAGCATCGAGAGATTCTTGTTGTTTACGTTCTAAGTATTTTTCAGGTGTTACTTTTTCGCCAGTAACTTGTTTGGCATACTCATGCTTATATCTATCTTCAGCTTCAGCAATTTCTCCAAGCAATTCATCGGGTCTATCTTTAGCGTACCAAGGAATATTGGCACCCATTTTTTCTAAAGTCGCTTTTTCTTTTTTAAGAGCATCAAGCTTATCTTTAAGTTCTTTTAATGTTGGTTTTTTAAAGTAAGAATCTGCAATACCTTTAGACTCTTCAATTTCGTTTTGTGCTTCTTCTTGTTTAAGAAGCTCTTCATTGATTGGCTCTTTTTGTGCTTTTTCTTCTGCAACACGTTTTTCGTATTCAGGGTAGGTTAATTCTTTCTCACCTTCAAACAAAGACGTTTGTTCAGTCGGCATCTTTTCAAAAGCTTTTAAGTTACTTTGCGTCTCTTCTATACGCTTAACAATACTATCAAGTTTTTTCTTGTCATAAGCACCGCTTTCTATATCATACTTAGAAAACTCGGTTTGTAATCTTTTAAGTTGTTTTTCTAAATCAGCTTTTGTTTTATCAGCTGTGTTAGGCGTTCCACCCAATCTTTTAAGCGCTTTTTCATCATCCGCAATTTTATTAGTTAATTCTTCATGTTGTTTTGACAACTGCGTATATGTTTTGGTATCGCCTGTTTTAATAGCTTCGTTTAACTTATTTTCTATTTCAGTTAAAAATTTTTGATCTTCAGGTAAAGATTTTTCTAAAGCTGTGCGTTGTTGTGTTTCTTCCGCAGCAGTTAAAGTTGATACTGGCGCTAAACCTGCTTTTGGCGGTTTGCCAAATAATTGTCCTGTTTTTTGTTGCGCTTCTTCAAACTCTTGTTGTTTTTTATTCTCTTCTTCTTGAAGTTTTTCAGCTTTACGTTGTTGTAATTCATCTAACGTAAGTTTAGCAGTTGGTATCTCTTTAACACGTTCAGGCGCAAGTTCACGCAACTCAATAACTTTATCATTAAGTTGGTTTTCTAATTGTTTAATCTTAGCGTTAGTTTCTTTTTTTGTAGCTTTATCTAAATCTTTATCTTTTGCTAAATCTTTTAAACTAGCTATCTGCAACTCAAGTTCATTACTATCGCTTATTAACGTGTTGTGATATTCAGGAGTTTGACGTTCTTTGTCTTTAAGCGCTTGTTCTTCTTGTTGCTTTTTAAATGCTTCTTCTGTTCTTTTATCTTCAGCTTTTTGTATTACATCTCTAGCTTCAGCCCGTTTACCTGCCACATCAAAAGGCGAAAATACACCGCCTAAAGCAGCGCCACCAACAAAACTATCTAAATATTGTTCTCTTGCTTGAGGACTTGTTAAACTTAATCCTGCTTGTAAACGATCAAACCAATCTTGCCCAGCCTCTGTAGCACCTTCTATACCAGCAACTTTAGCGCCGCCAGCAATAAACTGCCCTGCTGTTTTGCGAATACCTTGATCAACAATTTTTTTAGCGGCTTCTTCTGTTAAGTCTTTTCCAACAGATTTAAATATTTTTTGTACGCCGGGAACGTATTTAAGACCAACAATATCTAAAGCTGTTTGTGGTACAGCTGCAACAGCGGCATTAAATAAACTAGTTTCTTTTAAGTCTTTACCAGCAACACCTTCTTCCGGTGCGCCTTTCATTTGAGTGCCTAAGTTAGCGCCAGTAAATTGTAAGAACGAAGGTACAGCCGCAGCTGCGCCTGCCCCCAAAGCCCCCAATCCAGCAGCCTCAGCACCAAAACCAGCCACAATAGGCGCTGCCATATAAGGTATAGAACTACCAGCTGTTTCTTTTAGCTTCTCCCATGGAGACTCTAACCAACCTTTTGTTGTTGGGGCAAAAACCTGTTCTTGTTTTTCTTCTTGCGCTTTAGCGTATTTCTCAGCTTCAGCAGTATCCATTAAACCAGTTCTACCGGCTAAGGTAGCAATATCACCTTTTAAACCTTCAAGTCCTGATTTAAAAGCGCCGGTAAATCCTGTGTCTGGTTTTTCAAGTGGATTAAAAGCGGTGGGGTATTTTTCTTGAGCTAAAGCAAAAGCTTGTTGTGGCGTAGCCCCTTCTGGTACTTTAAAGTAGCTGTTATCAGGTAGCTTTATATATGCCATATACTTTACAAAATTGTTTAGCTAACGAGGCTAGTTATTGACGAACAACTGCGTTTTTATCAATTGTACTATAAGTAAGAGGCTGTCCACCACTATTTATATATTGTTGATATGTCATAGCGTTAGTTACCCCAAAAGGTTCTAACTCTCGTTTTGTTTTTGGGTCTAACCCTTTAAAATCAGTGATAGCTTGCTGAATAGTAATTTGTGACATTTTAGCATTTGCACCAACGCCTTTAGCTGCCATAACGCCGGGCATTTCATTGTAGTAGTTTGCTCTAGCCTTAAGTTCCGAAATTTCAGCAGGAACTTTTTCTTCAGCAACAGCTGCCAAACGCTTATGAACTGCAAGCGTGCCAATATCATTTTGGAATTTTTGAGCCAAACCTTGATACTTTTCTACAAGTTCTTGATTGCCTTGTTCTTCTGCAACCGCAGCTTTTTGTAAATTAAAGTTATAGTCACGATAATCTTTTTGCAATTCTTTAGCTTCTTTACGGCTTAAGTTAAGCGCGGCTAATCCTGATGTGTTACCTTCTTGAACAGCTTTACCAAACTGCGGATTAGCCAATAGCGCAGCACCCATGTTCATCATGTACTGACCAATGCCTTGATTTCTAACATCTTCAATTTCTTTTTTACGCTCAGGTTCTGCTTTAGCGTGTTCATCTAACATATCTTGGAATTTACTATGTTTATTCTGCAAATCACTTATGGTACTGTTAATGCTGTTATACATATCATCATTACGCATTTGATCCATAACATCTGCTGGCGGCATAGACCCCGGAGGCAACTTAGCATTTGGGTTTGTAACTGGTGCTGTTAAAGGTGCTGTTAAAGGTACTGTTGAAGGTACTGTTGAAGGTGTCCTATTTTTTAAAGCTGCGTCTAATCCAGCATTAGATGTGTTTGTTTGTGCCGTTGCTACAGGCGCAGGTGTTGGCGTATTTGTTAAAGAAGGCGCGGCTAAATTTGTGCCTTTTAAATTAGCTTCAGTTTGTTTTTTTACTTCCGCAGCTTTAGCAACATTAGATATAGCCTGCCTAGCCTGCCTATACGCTGCTTTGTTAGCCAAATCAGCTTCATCTTCTTGGCTAAGATCGCTACTATAACCACTAAACCCACCCATAGGGTCAACAATCACTTGATTATTAGTTTGCCCATTATATCTAGGAACATCTTCTTCGCCTGTAATACCACCAGCACGCATAGACTGCATATTAGGTGCAGGAATTTGATCTAAGCCAGCTTGAGGAGCAGGGGCGTTTTGTGCCGATGGTTGACCCATAGGCTGTTGACCCATAGCTTGAGGCGGTACTATCATCTGTTGCGGATGAGCAGCTTGTTGTTCAGCTGATAATAACTGATCTTTAATTGATGGTTGTTGCCCTTGTTGCCCAGCCATAGCTGTGCGTAATTCTTGACGACCTTGTGCAGCTAACATAGCCGCAAATTGAGGAACCTGAATAGGTGAACCATGCACATCTAAAGTAACTGGCTTTCCTGCTAACACGTCAGCAAGAGTTTGGTCAGGGACATTCTTTAACATGTCCATCATAGCAGTCATATTAGATAAATCTTGTCCTTTTTGTTGCGGTGCTCCAAAAGCAGCGCCTAGTCCAGCTTGTTGTGTATTTATCATAGATTAGCCCCCAAATGCTTTATATGCGCCGGCTGCGCCTAACCCAAGACCCATTAACTGTTGTGAAGTTGTTGGGTTTGCTTGATATGTTTGTGTTGTAGCTGACTGTAACGGCAAGCCGTGTAATAGGTTTGATAAGAAACCCAACTGCATATATGGATACTGTTGTGCTGTAGCATAGTTTTGAACAGCCTGATTGATAATATTCTGCTGTTGGTTCTGTTGCTGTGCACCCATTTGACTCTGCTGATTAATAATATTTTGTTGAGCGCCTAACTGTTGCCCGCCTATGTTTGCAAGATTACTTGCTGCTTGTCCAGCTTGTCCGTACCCAGCTTGCTGTGCACCCACACCTTGTAGCCCTGTTTGAGCGCCTTGTATACCTAACTGACCTGCTTGACCAGCACCTTGTAAACCCATGCCGTAACCTTGCATAGCTTGTGAACCAGCTTGACCTGCGCCTTGTAAGCCCATACCATAACCTTGTAAAGCTTGAGCGTTTCCTGCCAAAGCTGCTTGATTTGCTGCCTGCATTTGTTGTTGAGCATTTTGAAACGCAGTATTGTATCCTTGACCAATAATTTGATTCTTAGCAAGACCGGCATTACGCTGATTTTCAGCAGCCATTAATGCTTCACGGGAACCACCAAAAGCACCTGATTGAGTAGCTGCGCTTTGTTCCCCTTGCCCAGTAATATCATACTGTCTTTGAACTTCGGCAAGTTGTGGATTTAAACTAGCTTGTAAATATGGGTTCATGTATCCTTGAACAGCATTAGGGTCTTGTGACATTTGTCCTAAACTTTGCCCAATATTTGCACCTTGTTGACCAGCCATCGCACCTAAACCACCATATGCATTTGATAACCCAGCAGCCTGTTGACCAGCCATTGCGCCAGCGCCGCCATACACATTAGATAAACTAGCATTTTGTTGCCCCGCTCTTGCACCCATGCCCCCATACATACCAGCTTGACCAGTAGTACCAAGAGCGCCTAAACCAGAAGTTGTAGCTAAATCGGTTGCAGTCCCATATTGACCGGGTGTTTGAAGGTTAGCTGCACCAGTAAATGCTTGTTGTTGCATAGGGGAAAACCCTGCAACGTAATCGGATGGGTTATTACTATAAGGTTGATACGCTTGAGTAGTTGTATATGTAGTATTACCGCTAGCGTCTGTTGTCGGCTGAAATACTTGCTGCTGCGCAGCACTCATCATGTTCTCTACATATGGCTGAGCATACGTTGGTAAATTGGTTTGCTGTACCGTACTGGTAGTATTTGTTGGTGCTGGTGCACTTCCTCCGCCGCCGCTCATAATTTAATCTCCATTAATGTAGCCTTCTTTTCAAGCTTAACCTTTTCATACAGCCTAATAGCTGCGTCTCTCGTAAATACCTGCACTCTTGTTGCACCCATTCTGCGTAAAATTGTTAACACTTGCTCAAAAACATTATTGTTTACAACATTTCTACCGCCTAAAGTAGTTATAGTAGCTGTTCTATGATTTGCGCCGTTAGAAAAAGCTACTGTAGCTGCTCCATGAATCTGTTGTAAATCATCTACTGCCACCAACAAAAGCCAAGAACCTGTAGTCAAAAAAACTTTAACTTGGTCAGTCGTATAATCATCCGTATGTTCTAAAGCACGATCAATAAACGAAGCAACCGCTGACCAAATTTGTGTAATATATTCTACATTTACAGGTTGAACTTTGATCATGTTGGCAAATACTTTTCTGCTTTAATTTGTTTACCTTGTTTCGGATTTCCTGTTCTCGCCTTACGTACTTTGTCCATCATAGCGTATAGACGCTTAGCGCCAGCATCAGTAGACCCATTACCCAAATGGCTAACAACATCAGCAGGAACTACAAATTCACCTTCAGCTAATCTAGCTGGTTGATGTTTACCAATTTTAGCAGGTATATTGTCACTCATGCCATCGCCCGGACCTTTTAACAATCTGCCGCCATCTGAGTAAGAACCTAAATTATATGTCTCACCCCCATGCGCTAAATTAAGATTACCTAAGCCAGCAACAGATGGTCCTTGAGCTACTCCTACAGGAGTTTGTGCTTGATACATTGCGTTATTTAATTGTGCTTTTGAAGCATCCCATGGAGACATAGCTGCTAAACTTGCTGCGTTTGTGTATGAAGGTTTTTTAGATTTAGCGCTTCCGCCACTAGCCATAGCCTGAGTCATATCGCCTGTCATTGGGTTTGTGGCTGGTTCAAATTCTCTTACTGCCATAGCGCTTGCAGGCAACTGAGTCGGATCCATAAAGTTAGTATGTTCTTGTTGACTCATTGGATACATTTGACCGGGCTGACCACCCATAGCCATACCGCCACCAGCTAAAGCAACAATACCGCCAGTAGCAGCAGTATAAGGATTTTGAACATAGTTTCTATATTGTGCTTGATACGCAGGTGATGGCTGCGCTGGTTGATATGGATGGTAGTTAGGGTCTAACCTAGTTGCGTTAAAACCTGTGTCGGGTGTTTGACCGGGGATAGCACCTACTGAATTGGGTGGTTGCGCTAACAACGCTGGTACTGCTACGCCAGCTAAAGATTTCCAATTAGCTTTAGCAAAATCAGTTGCTGCGCTAGGAGATGCTGTTACATTTGAAAACCCTTGAGCCATATTAGCAGCATTACTTGGGATAGCTGCTTGTTGTCCTACTCCTTCAGCAGTTGATGCGGCACTTCTAACACTTTGTAACCCAGCATCTCCCATACCTGCATTTTGTTCTGCTAATAGTGCGGCTTGAGATCCCGGCGCTGCTGAAGCACCTTCTACACCCAATTGAGCAGCTGTATTTGCTGCTGCTCCCGATGCTGCCCCTGATGCAGCTAAACTTTCTGCTAAATTACCGCCACTATAAATACTTAAACCAGTCATCAAGCCTTTACCTACATCACCAGTTTTAGAATAGTCATACAAACCACCAGCGCCAGCTACAAAAGGTAAAAGTGCAGGAGCAAAAATAGCAGTGCCAATACCAAGAGCCGCAGGTAAAAAAGCATCTAAAACACCAGCTTCAGGAAGTCCCGTTTGTGGATTTAAAGTAAGACTTTTACCGTGCGCTTGAGCTAGATTTTGTAAACCCGCCAGCTCTTTATTTGACATATGTACGAGTTTACTATCCGGTCCACGTCCGTGATCCTCAAGATGTTTAGCTACATGTTGTAAACTCATAAATAGACCTCTTTCAATTTACTATATAATAACATTTAAACTGCCGTTCCGGAAGCATTTTTCCACGCACTCCCGCTCCACCAAATAGGTATACCTAGCGTCGTATCATAAAAAAATTGACCAATTTGTAATTTAACTGTTGGTCTTTGTGAGGTTGTTCCACTTGGAGGAACCGTTAGCCCACTTGAAAAATTATCAAGCTGATTAAAATAAAGACGCAAAACATTCAGAATTTGATCTTGATACTGCTGTGTATAGTCTACCGGTGCAACAGGTAAGTTTGGTGCTTTTGGTGGCAGTAGCGTTAGGGTTTTTAATGGAGTTGTCATCTACGCCCATCCGGTCTGATATCTATTCTTGGGCTACCTAATTGCCAAGCAACTCCAACTGTATTTGACTCAATTCTAAATGCCATTTGACGACCACGCAAACGTGTATAAACCTGTCCTGTAAACTGCTGTACGTTATAAACACTTGATTTAGCATAGTTATTTCCACTAACAACTTGTGGATTATCTGCTTGCCCGTAAGGTGTTCCTGAGTTTTGTCTTGGTTTAACCGTCATCGTACAGGAAGGAGCATTGACAGTAGATCCATTAAAGTTAACGTCCGGCAATATTCTCCACACAAAACCAAAATTATGTCCATCACCAATATCAAAATCAGAGGACTGCACATAAGCATCAATAGGCAAGGTAACTGAGGTAGCATTATCGTCAACTCCAAATTCATGGTTTAACAAACGCCCGTTGTAATCGGCGGCAATCGGATACTGCTCAATACCATTTTGAATCCACGCGGTGCGACCCATCGTACCGTAATACCATACTTGATCTAAGTAATTATATATGACATAACTGTCTATTTTTGTAGAATTTTGTGAGCAGTAGAACCACCAAACTTCATTATATCCTTCATTAGCGCCAGCAAACACTTGGAAAGACTGGTCTGGATTTAAATTATCAAACACATATTGACGTACTGCACAAGGTAGGGTTTGTACTGTACCTGAATAAATATAGAACTTATTAGCGCCCATCCAGTAAGTCACGTTGTTTACTGTAATCATAGCGTTAGGTGACATGATGGAGATATTATCCATTAAAACTTGGAAGCCCCAAACATACGGCGCGCCTAAATACTGCATGGAGTATAAGGCTGAATCTGTCCAAATAAGAATCTCTTGACGGGTTGTTCTTGCCCCAATAATCTGCGAACCGTTTGATAAAGCAAATTCACCTGACTGATTAGTTACTGATGGCACCCATTGATATTGATTTGCTTGATCTGACCAACGCACAAGCAAAGGATTAAACCCACCACCTGAATATGAGTTAGATCCCATAGCAATTAAAAATTGTTGAATCGGCGCACTTAAAACCTGAAGTGTTTGTACAGGAACAGCAGCACTACTATAGCCATAGAAGTTTGCTAAATAAGATAATGATACCGCTCTAGTACCAACACCGTTTTGGTCTTGCCAATAATAAATAGGACCACCACGAGGTGCAAGCGCTAAATCTTGCCCATAGTTATCTGATGACCAAAGACGTAATTGAACTCCAACTCCAGAGGTATAACCTAAGCCCCAACCATGAGTTCCAAGACCTTCTAAAACAATAACCGCAGAACCACCACCAGATGTAGTAGAACTTGCAGTAAAAGAGCTTGGTAAGGTAATCTGATAAGTGTTAGTTGTTACACCTGATATAACATAGGTCGTATTAAGCATAGAAGCAGGTATGCCCGCAAAAGTTGTAGCCCCAGTAAACGCTACATAAGTTCCGTTAGACATACCATGCGCTGTTTGCGTAACTGTTACAACTGAACTTCCTGATGTTGCTGCAAATGGATTTGAACCTAAAGTTACATAAACAGGACTAGAAATACCGCCCCACGGACCCGCACCCCAACCAATACCTACCGTATAAACTTCATTACCTATAGGATATTCGTAGTTAACTACCGCCGCAGTTGGTCCAGCTGCACTTGGTGCTGTTGCTGCCGTGATCGTATATGTTGTAGAAGAAGGTACGGTTTTAACTACATACTCACCTGTAAAGACATACCCACCTACAGTATATGAACCACCAAAAACTATGTAATCGCCGACACTTGGATTGTAAGCACCATCTGTAATTGTTACTGTTGTTGTGCCATTTGTGGTTATAGTTACAGAAGAGCCCGTCACTATATATGGTGTTATGTCGTTGTAAGTACCGCCTTGATAAATATAATACTTAATATTAGTGCCGGCACCTAAAAAATTATCGCCTGTTAAATCTACCCAATTCCATAAGTTACGGCACACACCTAGATATTGATTAGGACTTACTTGCCCCCAACCACCGATCTTTTCAGGAAACCCAGAACGAAAACGAATTTTGTCACAGTCATACCAACCACCCTCGTTAGAGTAATCAGTACCTTCTCTATTAACACCCGGTCTAAACTGTAACTTTTGTAATGGCATGGTTTACCCTAATATAGTTAATGCTTTGCTGATATTTGTTTCACGTTCAGCTAGCCCAATTGTCCCACCATTAATACGTTTTGTCATAGTTACGTAATCTGCTTTATCGGCTAGTTCATTTAACTTTCTAGTATTCCAAAACCATCCAGCAGATAGACAAGCGTATTCAGGTGTAGCCAATAATTCAGGCTTTTCAATAATTTCAGGTTTATCAATAGCTGTTGCAAAAGAAGTATAGTTAGCACGACCAGTCAATTGAATCAAACCTCTTCCGAAAAAAGCGCCTCCGTCACCGTCTTTGGTATTGCCTAAATCAGAACGATGTCCATACATAGCTTCTGCAATAGCTTGCTTTCCTTTAGCAACACAGTCTTGGGCTTTAGTAAGGCTAAAACGATTAGGAAATATCTGCACTAAACGAACAGCAGAATAGTTAAGGTTCTCTTCTAAATGTGTAAAATTACCGCTTTCATGTTTGCATTGACCAATAAAACTAGCCATTCTTGCAGGTGTATTAATTTCAAATTTAGTAAAAGTATCGTTTAGAGGTTGCAACCATTTTTCATCAATACCTAATTTAACTAACTGTTCACTTGTTATCATCATCACTTCCTATTTTAATCCCAGTAATTAAACCAATAAACCCACCAACTACCGTTTTGAAAAGCTGGTCCAATAATTTCAAATACTTTTGCATCATCGACATTAGGGTCAATTACAGCAAAGCCAAACATAAGCAACATGGCAATAATAACGCAAACAAGCGACCATGAAGCAATTAACATTATGTGATCTTTAGTGTTCATTTACTTGCTACTCCTTGCACCTTTTCAAATGTTCTTAAACCACCCATACCTAGCATGCCCATCATAAGCTGCCATAAATTATCGTCAAGTCCGGGTAATGGCGGAGCAGTAATACCAAAAGTAGGTAGTATGCCTATGGCTAGCGGTTTTAATAAATATTGGTAGAACAGTGCCAACGCGCATACCCACCCGATTGCTGGTCTCCAGCCCGATACAAATATTGATGCACTTTTAGCTTCCTCTTTGTTAATGTCAGTTTGTGCGGTCATAGTAGCCAAATCGCCTGACTGTTGTAACTTTAACAACTCTAACTTAGCGTTTGCGGCTTGCGCTGGGTCTGGAAAGATTCTAGTAATTAAAGTATTACCTAAATCTAATGCCGCTGAAATTGGGTCTAAAGCCATATTAATCCTTTAACAATATAATTAACATCATACAAATCAAAGCAAACATTGTCCACCATTTAAACAATTCATCATCCACGCACAATGTCCTTTTTCGTTTTTACAATAACCTTGTGTTCTTTGTCAAACTTTGGTTTTGGTAATTTTATTTTCTCTAGTTCTTTAATCTCAAAATGCAAATAAATTACATAAGACCAAATAACTAGTTCAACTAAAAATACCGCAAACCAATACTTAACCCAGCTCATACAAGATTAAAGTAATACAATAAACAAGTAATTATAAAAGCAGCAAACCAACAATAAAACTGCACCCGTCTTACATCTTCTAGCTTATGTCCGTAATACTTCTTACTTTCTTGATGCTCTTTCTCAACTACTGCTTTTAATTCTAAAACTTTACTCCATTCTTTAGCGCCATACTTTGCCTTAAATTCTCGTTCGGCTTGATTTTCTGCTTCTATAATTGCACTTTGATTCTGGTATTCTTGGATTGCCCGATATATCATCGAGTTTTCCATTGCCTCTTCGTGTATCTTGTGCTTTTTTCTTGCTTCTAATTCTTGTAAAGCAACTTCGGTTCCATCACGCTGGATGTTTTCAATACTTTTAGTTAGTTTTTTCCCAGCCTCTCTACTTTGTTCAAGGCTATTAGCTAAAGAATTTGCACCTTCGGCAATAGGGTTTATGTCTGGCATTCACTATTTTTACCAATATCCAGTTACATAAACATACCCATCACCGCCATTTGCATAAGCTGGCGGATTTAAATTACTAATATTACCTCCACTATTATCATGCGAATAATGACCACCTATTCCAGCCGCACCATATCCACCGCCATCATAGCTTAAATTATTTCCTGTGCCACTTCCGGGTGAGCCCGGTGCAGTAGAACCACCACCTCCACCGCCATATGATCCACCGCCATTACCTCCATTTGATCCGGGAGTTCCACCGCCACCACCGCCACCACCTCCAGCAACTACGCCAAAAGCACTAGATTGACCGCCACCAGCTCCACCAAACCCATCAGCAAAAGGATTATCTTTATATCCATATCCATAATGTCCACCACCACCTCCACCGCCTACTTCAATAGTGTATGTATTGCCGGGTGTTAATCCTGAAATTGTTTGAGAAGCTATACCACCAGCAGCACCGTCAGCACCGTAACCACCCCAGTAATCACTATGCATACCACCGCCACCGCCTCCCCCTACAACATAAACATTTAATATTCCGTTAGAGGTTGAAGGCAAAGTAAATGTTGTTGAAGAAGTAAATGTCTGAGTATTTAAAGTATTCTTTTTTGCGTTATAAAAATTACTTAAGCTAATTGCTCCGCTAGAAGGTACGTTAGGTGCATAGTCATTAGAAGTAACGTATGAGCCACCTTTGTAATATTCATTTAACCCAATTGGATTACTACCACCAAACTCAGTTTGGATTTGAACTAAAGTAATGGTTCCTGAAGCTGGTAAAGTCATTATGGTGTTCCGTATGCAGTAATATTACCTGTAACAATAAAATTGCCTGATGAATCTAATGAAGCCACATTGGTTCCGTTATAGCTAAAATAAAGTTTTGTTCCTGTTGGGGTTATATTCCATCCGCCAGTATTTGCTATCTTTGTAGAAGAACCGCCTACCGATAAGTTTGCAACAGGAGTCGTAGATGTAACTGTAAATGGTGCTGTGCCTGTTGCTACTGTTGAAGTAAGTGTTGGGGCTGAAAAAGCCCCGTTTGTTAAAGTAGCGCCTGCTGCATTTATATTTAAAGTATTACTGGTATTTGTAATTGCAGTAAGTGAATAGTTTGAATATAAACCAATACCTGAAAGAGTAACAGTAGTAGACCCATACGGTGTATAGTTAGTTGTAACTGAAACACCTGCTGTTAAGGCTGATAATAGATTACTACCCGTATAACCTGTTACTGTTTGTTGTCCACTTGCTATAGTTGTAAATGTACCTGCCGCAGCTGTTGACCCACCAATAGTTGTGCCATTAATTGTCCCGCCTGTAATTGATACACTATTAGCGTTTTGGGCAGACATAGTTCCTAGCGCGCCTGTAGCTGTAGCCACGAATGCCGTTGTTGCAATTTTTGTAGAATTATCGCCTAATGTTGGCGTAACCGCTGTTGATGTTCCGTTTAATGACGCTGTTCCACTAACGCTTAGGTTTCCTACATCTGCTGTGTTTCCAGTAACATTTAAATTACCATTAACTAAAAAGTTACCAGCTGAACCTGTTTGTGCTGAATAAAATCCTGTTGATCCGTCACAATAGCATTGCGCTGTAATTCCGGAAGGAATAGTTAAACTTATTGAACCCCCCGTTGCCGCCATAATAATGTTGTAGGCAGTATTGTTTGTGATGACGTAAAACTTCTGTACTAAAGGCGCTGTAACTGTAACAGTACCGCCGGGAGTTCCACCAAACACAAGAACCATATTTCTAGGGTTATCCGATACGCCGTTTAATGGTACTAAAGTATATGATGTCCCTGATAAAGAGATGCTTGCAACACCCGTAATCGCTTGTTCGAGAAGATTTAAGTTCGTATTAGTTGTTGCGCCCCAAGTACCAGACTGATCGCCTGTGCCAATATAGGCTAAGTTAAGTGAGGTTGAATAGGTAGTTGCCATAATTTATCCTTGAAAATCATCTATCAGTGTCCAAGTACTTCCTTGTGTATCATTAATCTGCGTCCATCCTGAGTTTGTATCAGGCACTATTGGGTTAGGAACGTTACCTGTAAAACTTAAATATCCTGCAAACGGTACACCACCAAACGTACAAGTAGCAAATCCACCTATTTCAATAATTGTTTGATTTTTAAAGTTCCAATTAGCGTTCTCTGTATCGTTTATTAATGTCCATGCAGAATTTGTGTCTGGTACGATTGGGCTTGGTACAATGCCTGAGAAATTTAAATACCCCGCAAATGGTGCACCAGCAAATGTACTTGTTGCAAATCCGCCAATCTCATTAATATTCTGATACCTGAACCCCCAATTAGCCGTTTCACTATCGTCAATTCTAATCCATCCCCGTGGAAATTGCGAGTCTAAAATAGTAAATGCTTCAACAATACTATCAAGGAAATTAGACTGCTGGGTACTAGAATCGGCTACTGTTATTGCCTCAGCAATTATCTCTACAAACTGAGCGGTTATACTCTGTGAATTATTTAATGTAGTCGGCTCAACAATAGCCTCTACAAATCCAGCAATTATCGTATCAATCTCAGCGATTGTTGTTGCTTCAGTTAAGCTTTCTATAAAAGATGATGTCTGTGTACTAAAGTCAGCAATACCAAAGTTTTCATTTAAACTTTCTAAGAACTGAGCGGTGATTGTTGGTGTATCTAGTACCGTTGTGTTTTCGGCTATGCTTAGTGGGAACTGAGCTGTTATTGTTTCAGTTTCAGTTATTGTGGCGTTTTCAGTAATTGAATCTAATAGGTTTGCCTGTACTATATAAGATGGGTTTTCTAAGAATCCAACAGTATTAAAGCTACCTGCAAACGGACTTCCTGCCATCGCAAACGAAGCAATACTAGGTTGTTGAGGAACGCTATACGGTGTTTGACCCCATGCTTCTACAATCGTCGCACTAAACTGGGCGGATATAGACTCTAACTCTGCACTAGTAATTGGCTCAGTAACGGTGAACTGGAACTGGATACTTGCCGCTTCTGTATCTGCAAGAGTAATGTTTTCTGTCTGTGATTCTAAGAAAGATGAAGCCTGTGTACTAGAATCGGCTATGCCTGTGTTTTCTGTATCGCTTACGCTAAACTGAGCATTGATACTTGGCGTATCTGCTAGGTTTATGTTTTCTGTATCACTAACGGCAAATTGTGCCGTAATTGTTTCCGTATCAGCACTTGTAATGTTTTCGGTTTGTGATTCTAGAAATGCGGAAGCCTGCGTACTTGAGTCGGCAGACGTTAGGGTTTCTACTATGCCTTCAAAGAAGTTATCTTGTTCACTCTGTACATCAAATATCTGTGTTATTGTTTCAGTAACGCTTGCTACATATTGTGCGTTAAAGACCTGAGAATCGGCAACCCCAACATCTTCTGTTGTTGCTACTACAAATGCCACCCCAATCGCAGCAAATGATACCTTAGCAAATGGGGTTATCCCAAACATATTAGTTTGTTACTTCAGGTTTTGCCTCTAAAGATTTTTTGAGCATTTCCATAAAAGCATTCTTACCTACACTTAACTGATCAAGGTTAAATTGCGCAGAACTAATTTTACGGTCTAAGTCGATGCAATGGTTAAATAGCATCTGTTGCTCTTTTGCTAAATCTTCGTAGACATATTCTACATCGTCAATCGTGATTTGAGTTTTTTTCGTGTTTTCACTCATTTCATTCTCCTATAAATTGCCATCAAAAAGGGCTGATGGCTTACCCTAAAATTAAGCTGACCAAGGAAGTGGTTGTGAACTTGGTGATACTGGTGGATTAATCATGCTGTTAATTTGACCATCAATATTTGCATAATAATTTGCTTGATTATCAGTTGCAGCATTAATCCATCCCAAAACTTCAGCTTGAGTTAATTCATTGTAAGGTATGTAGTTTGGTTCGTTTTGCTCAGGTGTAAATTGAATGTTGCCACCAATTTCTGCTGTATGTGTGCCATCTGTACCACTAACGGAAAACAAAATATTTACAACATAACCTGTTGGGTTAGGTACTGTAAACATCTGATTGATTGTGGTTGTATAAGTTGTTGCCATTTAATTCTCCTATTAGAAGCCAGCTACGCCAGCAGATTTAAGTTTTGCTTGTAAATCGGTAACTTGTGCTGATAATTCTTTTACTGCGTTAATTAAGTGCCAAGTAATATTGCTTGCATCAACTGACATAACACCAGTAGATTCTGTTTTTACGCAATCAGGTAATACTTGTGCAAGTTCTTGTGCAATAACACCAATTTGTGTTCCTGTAATATTAATTGCATCTAATTTATTTAATTCTGTAATTTCTTCAGGTAAACGATATTCAAAGTTGCGTACTTGAATTTGTGTAATTTTATCTAACCCAACATTGTTATCTACAATATTTTTCTTTAATCTTTGGTCTGAAGTTACAGACCAAAGAGTTGAGTTATTACCTTGATAAACAGCACCGCCATTAGGACTAATAAATCCTGTGTTAGAACCTTTACCTGTTGTTCCTGAAGTTCCTGAAATTACTATTTCATTACTTACACTTCCACTAGATGCAGTTGTATTGATACCAATATATACATTGTTTGAACCAGTTGTAAGACTTGTTCCTGTGCCATATCCTAAACAAGTATTTGCAGGTCCAGTTGTAATCGGATAACCAGCTTGATAGCCTAAAGCTGTATTTGCAGAATTAACATCAGCAGTTCTATTAAGAGTATAAAGTGATTGATAACCTACTGCTGTGTTGTAAGATGCGGTGGTATTAGCTCCCAGTGCTTGATGTCCTACTGCTGTATTTGATGAACCTGTTGAGTTTGTATATAAAGCACTATTTCCTATTCCTACATTTGTACCACCTGTGGTATTGGAATATAAAGCACTTGCCCCAAAAGCAGATATTGTTCCTGTTGTATTATTGTAGCCAGCTTGATAACCTACTGCCGTTCCACTATTTGCTGTGGTGTTGTTTCTTAATGAGCCCCAACCTATAGCTACATTATACGTCCCTGTAGTATTTAATCGTAAACTAGAGTTACCAAAACCAGCATTATAACTTCCAGTTGTATTTGATAAAAGTGCAGAAACACCAAAAGCATCGTTTTCTGTACCTGTTGTATTTGTACTTAATGCTAAAGCACCTAATACAGTATTGTACTCACCTGTTGTTGCAAAACCAGCTTGATAACCAATAAATGTACTATATCCATTTGTGCCATTGTAAGCATAGCCAGCTTGGTAACCAACAGCGGTATTGTTAGATGCTGTTTGATTTGAAAATAAAGATTGATTACCAATTGCAGTATTGTATGAACCTGTATTGTTTGCTGGGTTAGTATTACCGAGTAATGCTTGCCATCCTAAAGCTGTATTATTTGAACCAGTATAATAATAGTATCCAGTAGCTTGACCAACATAAGTATTTTGTACGCCCGATGTATTGTTATAGCCTGAGTTTTGACCAAGAAATACGTTGTAGCTACCATTATTTGAAAACCCTGATGCTCCACCAAAGAAAGCATTTTGTGTAGCTGAACTATTATTATATCCTGCTTGATAGCCTATGGCTGTATTGTTTGATGCTGTTGTATTTGCTTGAAGTGCCTGTACACCAATTGCCACATTTGAAGTGCCTGACGCATTTCCTGAAGCACCATATAAAGCCGCATCACCAATAGCCACATTAGAACCACCTGTTACATAATAACCAGCGGCGTGTCCTAATCCTGTATTGCTGTTTGCTGTGGTAACAAATCCAAAAACAGCATCACCTACACCTGTGTTATTAGACCCTGTTGTATTTGAACCTAAAGTATCTCTACCAAATGCATTGTTATTATTACCTGTTGTATTAGAATATAACGAAACGCCAAATGCATTATTTCTTGTCCCTGTTGTATTTGACGCTAAAGCATTCCAACCTACAGCAGTCATTCTATCGCCTGTAGTATTTGATTGCATCGCCTGATAACCAATTGCTGTGTTATATACACCTGTGGTATTTAATTTTAATGAAGCCGCACCTAAAGCTGTTATTCCTGCTCCAGTATTTGAATAAGCAGCTTGATAACCATAAGCTGTTAATGCATCACCACTATTAGTTTGTCCATTTCCATAACCAGCTTGATAACCTACAACAGTAACTCCGCCATTACTATAGTTGTTATATCCAGCTTGATAGCCAATATAAACATCACCTTGCGAAACTGAGTTATACCCAGCTTGATAGCCTAAAGCAGAGTTGTAATTTGATGAAGTATTGGAATAAAGTGCTTGGTCACCTACAGCAGTATTTTGAATACCTGAAGTATTTGAAAATAAAGACCTATAACCATAAGCATTATTACTATATCCAGTTGTGTTTGAATATAAAGATTGATAAGCAAAACTATTATTAAATGCATTTGAATAATATGCCGCTTGATATCCCACATGAGTTGAACCACCTAAACCTGTAGTTCCTGAATAACCAGCTTGATAACCTACTGCTGTGTTATATGAAGCAGAAGTATTATTTCCTAAAGAACCACTACCTATTGCGGTATTGCTTGAACCTGTTGTGTTGGAATATAGTGGAGAAAAAGTACCACTATCTAATCCGCCAAAAGCAGTATTGTAAGAACCTGTAGTATTTAAATATAACGTATAAGCACCAACACCTGCATTTGATGAACCTGTTGTATTTGCTCTTAATGCACCATATCCTAATCCTGTATTGTAAGAAGCTGTAGTATTTGATGTTAAAGCATATGCACCAACAGACGTGATAGCTGTGCCAGTAGTATTACTATATCCTGCCTGATAACCTACAGCTGTGTTATTAGAGGCTGTATTAGTAGTATAAAGTGATTGATATCCAACAGCTACGTTATTAGAGCCTGTTTGAATACCTGATAAAGAACCATAACCTATTGCAATATTATAAGAGCCTGTTGCAGAAGTTCCACCATTGGCATAGGCGTTTGAACCTAAAGCTACGTTCGCAGTTCCTGATGTATTGTAATAACCTGCTGACCATCCTATAAATGTGTTGTTTGCACCTGTGTTGGAATAACCTGATTGGTAGCCTACTGCTACATTATTTGAAGCTGTGGTGTTTTGATTAAGAGATTGCAAACCTAATGCAGTATTGTAATTACCACTTGTATTTAATTGCAATGCACCTACACCTAATGCTGAGTTATAACCACCTGATGTATTAGTGAGCAATGCAGATAAACCAATTGCCGTATTGTAATTGCCTGTAACTGCACCACTTAAAGCGTTAATACCTAATACTGTATTTCCTGATATTGAATTTGCACCTAATCCAACAGTAAGACCATGAATAGATGCGTCATTAGTAGAGGATAAAGCCCCTGTAATAGCTAAACCTGTTGTTGAAAATGCTCCTATTGTTGAACCAGCAGGTCTAATATTTATAGCACCACTAGAAGTATCAATATATAAAGTATTAGTAGATACTATATTTCCATAAGACGCATTAGTTAATGATAGAGAACCTGTTGCAGCCGAAAATGAACCACTAGTACCACTAACTTGACTAGTTGCAGATATTGCTCCAGTAACAGAAAATGTACTGCCATTATAAGTTAATCCACTACTAGAACTAAAAGCACTTGTACCATTTCCATAAGGAATATATCCTGATGTTAATGTTGTTAATCCTGTGCCACCTGATGCTACACCAAGAGCATTTGTCAAATTAAGCGTATTAGCCGTTAAGGTTGTTCCGTTAAAAGTTAAATTAGCACTATCTTGTAATAATCCACTTGTACCAGCGTAAGTAACACGACCGCTTGTTAATCCTGAGTCGGTAATAGAACTAAATGTTGCTGTTCCTAAAGACGGCTGTACGTTTCCTGATGCGTCTAAATAAACTGCTTTTTCGCTAGGATAAGTTACAAATACGTTCTGTGTACCTGAAGCAAAGTTAACAGTAGAACCAGCGTTAGATGACGATAAGACCGTTGTACGAGCAAGCGTATTTCCTGATGATGAATATGTACCAATACCAACTTCCCAATTTGCACCAGACTGGTCAGCAATGGTGTAGTAACAAGTATTACCATTACCAACAGCAGCAGAAAAAGTCTGATAGCCTGTTACTGCACCTAATAGCGTAACCGCTCCTGTACCCGGAGCTGAGGCTGTTTCTAATACACGGTCTTTTAATGTCAACGCCATATGACGCTCCTAAAAATCTGTTTAAAATCAAGACGTTGCAGTTGTACTATAGACAACACTTACAGTATCAAGTGCCGTAACCGCTTTAGCCACTGCAAAATTACCTTCTGAATATAGTGTACCAGCCGTTGAACTTTGTGTACTAACTGCACCTGAACCTGTTACCAAGAAGCATCCATAAACTGTTCCGCCACCACCAGTAATCGTATAAGTAATCGCAGTAGCTGAAGATGTAGTCACGTTAGATGGGGTTGTTCCTGATGAAGTAGATGCAGCAAATACTGCTGTTCCACGAACTGCTGAACCACCAACGGTATAGTTAGTAAACTCTGTCCATGTATGTGAAGCCATCGTATCGGTAGCTGCGAATGTTGTACTGTTACCAATCAAACCTAAAAACGGTCCAACTGTCGTATATGTGCCTGATGTTCTTAATAGAGTATCCAGCATCAACTGTTTACCTACGGCTACGACTAAGTTAGGAAACTCTTCTGTCCACTTTAAATTACCATCTTTATCACGGCATTCAACATGGTAGTATCCATCAACGCCCATTCCTTCAGGAATAATTGCATTTGCTTGTAAGGTTGCTACAGCGTTATCACCGCAGCTGGCTAATTCGTTTGTCATATATGCTCCTATTGCAGTTGAATAATGGCGGTGGTTGCAGTCGCCGTTGGAAAAGTTACTGTAAATAAACCTGCCGATGTTGATACTTTAGCAGATCCGAAGTCTAATGTACAGATAGCAGGATTTGTAACACCCCCAGCCGTACCGTTTAAATATATTAAAGCGCCATTTGCTACAAAATTAGCCCCAGTCCATGTAACCGGCGCAAAAGAAAGGAATGCAGTTGTGCTGTTAGCTGAAGATGTAGGTATTTGACTTATTGTTAAAGGGTTACCTCCAGCAGTATAGCCATTTCCAACAATCTCATTTGTACTTGTATACGCGGTTGTTGATGCATTTAGGTTAGCTAAAGACGTATAAAGCGCAATATAATAAGTTTGAGTTGTGCCTGTACCAAAGTTAAAGTTTCCGTTTAACAATCCTACTTTAAAAGAAGTGCAAGCTGTTTGAATTATCATGCCACAGTGTTGCCTTTAATATTAGTATTAAGTTTAGTTTGCCCATCTCGGTAACTATCACCTCTTTCCAGACCATCCCCAAGACGTTTAGCTAATCCAAGCGCTTCTTGGTATTTATCTTCATAATACTTAACAAGGTCTTGCTCACCTTTCATAAACAACATAGCTTCACGCATAGCACCGTATAAAAGAACAGGGTCAAAGTTATCACCAAGCCATGATGTGCCTGTAGCGTTGTTGATTGATGTTACTGCTATTGAAAAACCTGAACCTGTGCCGCCAATATAAGAAGAAGATACAGTCAAAACATCACCTACAACGTACATTGACCCACCGTTTTGTAGCGTAACAGAACTAACTATACCGCCTGTCACCACAATATCTGCCGTAGCATTTGCGCCTGAGCCATTAACTCCGTTTGTATAAGTTAGCGGTACGTTTGTATATACGCCCGTGGTATATAAAGAGCCGACAGAATAAGAAGCCACACTTAACAAAGTAATAATACCTTGCACAATTGAAGGTGGATAAAAGAAGTAATGCAGTTCTACAGGGTAACTTGTGTCAGGAGTAGGACCTAGAATACAAGACAGCTCATTTTGTAAGGTATATTGCGGTCCAAAAATAGAGTAATACTTTGGTAAACCATAATTAGCAGACCCCGGATTAGGGTAAGCTTCACGAATAAAGTTAACGTCTTTATTTAATAAATAATTATAGTTGCCAGAATTATCAACAACAGCAATAGAATAAGTAGACAACCAATCTAACGGAAGAGACAGATATTTATTACCAGCAGTTAAAGACCCCGTTACATTTCTACGCAACGATGGGAAGTTAATAGTATTAAATATACGCTCTTCTGCTTGCTGAATAAATACAGGAATATTGGCAACAAACAACGCCTCCGTATTTTCAGCATACGCTTGAATCGTGTTAGATAATGTCTCGTAATTCATTACGCCATCGGTCCTCTTGCTAACTTACCTTTAGTTTGTTTACTACGTCCGCGTACTTCAATACCATCTGTTTTAACGCCTGCATATGGACCTTTATTAACATTGCCTACAGAAATATTCATTTTATTCATGTAGTCACGACCAGATTCAACAGACATTTCAGGTAAATCACCAGTTACTTCTTTACCAGACATCGTATGTGGCTTAGCATAAGCTTCTGCCGGTTTATTGTTAATTTTAGCCATGTTATTTACCTGCGCCTTTTAACTTAGTAGAACCAAACTGATTAATCAATTTAGAACGATTATGCCCGTTTGCAAGCATCTGTTCATTAGTCTTGCCGCCGCTAGTTTTTTTAACCGCTGTTGCGCCTGTTTGACTTTGTTCTTTTTTATCTTCCATGTGTTACTCCTTAATTAATTGATACTGTTCCAATTACAACAACCGATATTAAATTATTTGGTGTTTCACCTAAATCGTACTTCATTCCTACAGGATTCCAACCCCATTGTATATCTCTACTACCGCTTGTTGGTGTTCCAGTTGCATTAATACTTATACCATTTTGTTCAGTTATTTGCAAGCCATTTAAACCTGCTTGGTAATACGTTGTATCTGGTCTTGGTTCTCTAACAGCCTGTGGATCTTCGACTGGATACATACCTAATTGTAACTGAGGATGGTCAGGATCCCAACACTCAGGACAAACTTTTAAATCATATTTTTTAGTTTTAATTATCTCTTTTCTAAGAACGGACAATTTAAACCTAAAACCACACCTATCGCACTGCGCAATCGCATATTTACCGGAAGAAAATTGATTAGGCACACACTATCTCCTATTGAGCGATAAACTGTCTACGTGGCACAAATCTAACAGGGGACTTATCCCTGTCTTCCGAAGAAGCTAAATCCCAAGCTTCATCATACTGTTGTTTTAAAACGCCGAGTCTTTGCTCTGCGCCTTCAATTTTTAAAGCTAAATAATATGCCAATCCAGCAGTCAAAGCGTTAAGCATACGAAAAGGTATATCAAACGTATTCACACCATTACCAGCGTCTTGTATACGACGTAATCTCCAGTAAACGAATGTATATGTTTGAGATCCATCAGGAGTGGGCCAAACGGTTATTTGAGGCGCATCTACGCCTGTTGTAGTATCTGCATAACTTGGCTCATCTGTAAGCGGATATGTAGCCCCAGATTGCCTATTAACCCAAACTTGGATTGGTCTAGCTTGTTGTAACTTGTTAGGAATTGTTGCGTAAGTAGATACAGAAATACGTGAAATTGTTAAATCAGCTTGGTTGTTTTGTTGTCCCGCTTGTGTACGGATAACGTGTTCTAATAAATCTACTGTATCTACAGGTAATGAGTATGTGTTAACACCTTGTTGTAAAACAATCTGACCTTGTTCAACAGTCCAAAGATTAACACCTCTATTTGCCCAATCAGCAAATAACAAATTCATAGATCTACGCGCAGTACGTAAATCGTAACCAGACCTTAGCTGTGAGCCGCAACGCTCAAAAGCTTCCTCAACTATTTCAGTTAAGTCTAAGTTAAACGATTGACTGCCTGAAGTTGTCATTTTTTAGCCGTTTTTGCTGAATTTATAAAATCTTGCTTGGAAGGAGAGCCTTTAGAACCGGGTTTACGCATTTTTTCACCAGACCCCGCAGCCATCCTAGCACGTTTCTTATGAATATTTTCATAAAGTCCAACCTTTCCGCCTTTTTTAATGCCGGGGACAGGACCACCTTCAGGTGGAGAATTATCTACCTGTTTTGGTAATTTTGAGGGTCTTACTGCACCCATACCCCGACTAGCACGCATTATTTATCGTGTCGTCCGTGTGTTGGTAAGCAACTATCGCCATGAGTCATTCCACCCTTAGCCATTCCACCGCCACACATCGCTTGTACGTGCTCGTGATGATGTTTAAAACCGCCACTATGCTTAGACATTTCTTCGTGATGATGTTTAGCAGACATACCGCCGTCATGCTCTTTTAAATGTGCTGCTACGTGTTCGTGATGATGTTTCATAATTTTACCGCCTCCTCTATAAGCATTACCCATTGCATCCATACGACCTTCGGTCATACCTTTAACAGCTGCTTCACCAGCATCTGCATTCTGTTTCTTGTATTTATCTACAAGTCTTTGTTCATACTCTTTACTAGCAGCATCGCCAGTTTTTTTGTTTTTCATCTGCCATTCGGTAGCCATGATTATTTGCCTTTACGAGCAATACCATAACCACGTGTAGCTAAGCCACCAGCAGCCATCTTTTTCATTTTTTGAATACCCACTGAAGGACCTGAATCACCTAAATTTTTACCTTTAGTGTCGCCACGTTTTTCAACTTTGCTTTCACCAAAAGCTTTTAATTTATTTGAACCAGCTTCAACATCTTTAGCCATTGTGCGAGGACCCATGGTCTCAGCAACGCCGCCTTTAGCCATCTTTTTCATAGGCATCCCACCCTTCTTAAGTTTAGATAAATCTGTATGTTCGCCCTTGTGTTCTTGAGCGTCGTGCATTTTAAAAGCTTTCTTAACGATTGCTTTATCTTGTTTAATATCTTCTTTCATTGATTCTTTTTTCATAACTCCACCTTCTCTAAATTTTCTGCCTTTATCGGCTTTTTCAAAATCACGACCAACAGATTGCGGTACGCCCTTTTTCTTTGCCATAGCAGGGTTATGAGCAATCATTTCCATAAAATTGTGTTGAGCTTGCGATTTACTTGGCATTTTTATCTCGCAATAAGTTGGTTAATCTTGTCTTCAAGCTTGTTAAACCGTTGGTCAATATGGTCAAGAATTTTGTCAATCTCTGCTTGAGTGACGCTGTCTCTTGCAATTTCTTCACGGGTTCTGTTAAGTAAGATACTAAGACGCTGAATTTCATTGAATTTCTCCTTAAGGAAAAAACCTACAACTGCCATTACTATGGTAATGACAATGTTCCAAATCATTATGACTTCACGTATTTCCATTAGCATTTCCACCTTGCTAAACTTGCTGCTTTACGCGTTGGTTTGCCATTCTCATCTTTCATTGGTCCGGGCATACCGCTCATTCTTGCGCAAAAAGACTTCTTACGAGGTCCACCTTCAGGCTGCGGGGCTTTTAAATTCGACCCAGTCGCTTTGTTATATTTTGCACGACCTTTAGCAGTAAGTCCAGCCCCTTTAGAAACCGGGAGTTTTTCGCCTCTTCCAACTGCAAGACTGGGTCCTTTCTTCTTAGTAGCCACATTGATTATCCATATTGAATTGTTTGGAATGAAATATTAGTCTCAACAACATATATACCCGTGTTTGCCAATACACCTTCACCGGAAAAAATAACTTGGAATGGTTGCACCGCTGTACCGGTATTGTATCCGACCATCCATCTACCAGTGCCAGAATAAATACAGCTTGTACCAGTCGCTATTGTTCCAGAGTTAATATCGGTAATAGTAAAAGTATTGGCATCTACAACAGTAATTACATAATTACCAGCAACAGGAGAAACTGCCGAAGCTGGACTGTATGTAATACCCACAATATTGCCAGTAGATAGACCATGCGCTGTTGAAGTTATAGTAATGGTATTGCCGGAACGTCCATAAGTAGCATTAACTGGCGCTACAGTTGTATCAAACAAATCAATACCGCCAGCCGTTCCTGTACCTAAATAAATTAAATTTTTAAGACGCGTACGCCCAAGAATTGCAAAACCACTGCCGCTAAAATGGGCCGATTTTACATCATATTGCATTGTCATAATTAATCTCCTTAGCTTTTAAAAAGGGAGCCGGAACTCCCAGAGAATTAATTAATCAAAATTACCGTATGGGTAAGTTGTTGTTGTACCGATATTGTTATCAGGTTGGCTATATTGTAAAGTAAAGTTATAACGACCAGTAATACCAGTTGCACTTAATAAGTTAGTACCAACAATAGCAACAGTAACAACAACTTGAGAAATATTAGGCTGTCCGTTAGCTTGTAAAATATCAGTACTTGTAGATGTCTGGTTAATAATTTGTGTACCAGTAAATGTAGCTAATGATTGACGACCAACCGCAGCAATAGCGCCAGTAGCAAAATATGTTGGTGTACCGCCAGCCGCTGTATAGTTATTAGATACATAAACTGTCTGTGAGCTAACCGCAGCAGTACCACCTGTAACAGCATATAAAGCAGCTACGTCAACATAAATATTATCTAAATCAGCGCCTGCTGGTACATACAAAACAGCGCCACGATAAATATTTGTATTTGTGTCGGCAGGGATTGTTTGAGCTACTGAAGGATAAACAGAGCTAGATGGTTGATAAACAACACCGTTTAAGTTAGGGATTGTGTTAGAAGCAACAAAGTTTCCAGAAGTACCAGAATAAGTGTTTGTGCCTGATGTTGTATTAGAAAAGTCTAAATCTATGTTTTGTACTAATTGTGAGTACCCGACGTTACGTAAAGCGCCAAAACGCTGGTCGCCCGATAGAATTGGTCCTTCAAAGGTTGCGCGTGCCATATTAAATTGTCCTTATGCAAAAGTTCACTTATACCAATCGTTGCATCGTCTGCTGGGGCAGTCCGGTATAAGAAATCACCCAGTTAGTTAAAGTATACAACATTTTTAATTGCATGTAACATATTTTTGTGTAATATATTACACATGCCATATAAAGATCCTGCTGTTAGAAAACAAAAGCATAAAGAGTACTCTTCTAAGTACTATGAAGCTAATAAAGAAGCTTCTAAAAAACGTATTTCTGACAGAAAAAAAGAACGTAAAAAAGAATGGCAAGAATTTAAAAGTACATTAAGTTGTGCGCATTGTGGTGAAAACCATCCAGCTACGTTTGACTTCCATCATGTTGAACGACACCCAGATAATAAAAAGGTAAGCAAACTATTACAAGGGCATAATTACGGGGCTGCTAGAAAAGAACTTAAAAAATGTATTGTGTTATGTGCAAACTGCCACAGAAAAGTACATTATGCGGAAGAAAAAGCTGCTAAAGCTCTAAGGGATCAAACCCCAACTCCAAAGCTATAACCGTAGCTTTATATCTAAAATATGAGTCGTGCGCTGCGTATTTACTAGTCTTACCTCTAGTCATGTGTATAATTTCATGCGCTAGCGTTTTTATCAGTGTGTCCAAATGTCCACATTTAGCTTTGCTAATAGTTATCTCATGCATTTCTGTTTCATCGTTAAAAAGATACGTGCCAAGCGCATCTTCATCAGTAGTTACAGAAAAATTAATTTCTTCCGGGCATGGTAATTTCCACCCACTAAAAGGTTTAATGTTACACAACATTATGTAAACCGATTCAAGAACTTTAGGTGTAATTTGCATGATAAATATATCATACCGCAGAGATTGTGACATTGCATGCTATTTTTAAATGCTTGATTTATAAAGAAAAAACCCCGCCTTGTGAGCGGGGTCTGTACAACAGTGGGTAAAACTTAGAATGAACCTGAAGATCCCCATGCGCCCAATGGATCTGACCATCCGAATGAATAACGCTCACGTGCTTTGTAACGTACGTTACCAGTGTCGAAGTCGCCGTCCATAGATGTAGCCATAGGCATACGCTCAAAGTGCTTGAGACCGTTTGGAACATCAGTTAACAAGAACCATGCATTAACGTCTGTCAAGAAGTGGTTAACAGCGTAACCTTCAGGAACAGAACCGTTATTTACGATTGCGCTGATGTCGTTGTTGTTAGTACCAACACGGAGGTTAGTCTCTAATAAACGAGTAGCAACGAATTGTAATGCAGGTGGAATGATTAACTTACGTGGCTTAGCAGCGATCAATAGACCACGCTCATCTGTCCACGCAGCAATTTGAATAACAGCATTTTCCAATGAAGTTTCGTTCAAATCAACTGGTGTAGTTGGAGCGTTAGAGTTTGTACCGCCGTTAACAGTTGGGTGTGCTGTACTGAATAAAGGTACACCGTCACCGCCGTTATACTGGTTGTTAGAACCAGAGATAAAGCCGTTATTTAAAACAGAAGCCGCTTTAACTTGCTTGGTATAAGCCATAGCACGAGCAAGAGCTTTAGTATAACGAGCAGACAAAGAGTCATACAAGTTATCTTCAATCGCTTCTTCAGTGATTGAGAAACCTAAAGCAATAGTTTCGTGTGAGTAGCGAGCTGTAAAAGCTTCTTGCGCATTGTCATAAGCAATTTGTGCGCCTTCAGATTTTACTGGAGCAGCGGAGAAACCAGAAAGTTTGGTTTCTTCTTCGAATGAACGCTCAGATTTCTCTGTTTCGTACAATTCTTTATGCTCTTCGCCATAGCGTTTATACTCAAGACCAAACAAGGCATTGAGACCGGGGAGTAGCTCTTTTAGGAGCTGTGAACGTGAAATAGCCATTTGTTAGCTCCTTAATTAACTAGCAGTTGAGTTGTAATAGGCGTGAACACCGAAGTTCAGTTTAACGATACAGTCAGTGTAAGCGTCGCCCGGATTAGATGGGAAGTTACCACCAAATGTTGAAGACTCATTTACTAAGTCAACGATACGAACTGCATATGTAGCGTTGCTGTTAGAGATTGAGCTTTGTAACAATTGGATAGTAGAGTTACCATAAGTAGCATTACCACCAAAGTTAGTCAACTGTGCATTAGAACCAATGTTAGCAGCAGTAACAGAACCTGAAGCTTGAACTTGGAATAAAGCATCTGGATCATCCATAACACGAATAAAGATATTTGTGTAGCCAGAAGTTACAGCGTTAGCTGGTAAATACTGAGCATATAAAGGATAACCAAGCTGTTGACCAGCTAATTGATAACGAACACCTACGCAAACACCAATAGTACCAGCTGTGGTAGTTGTTGGGGTTGTTGTAACTGAACTAGGAACACCAGCAGCGATCTTTATCAAATCGCCAGAATACATTGCGGCAGAGTTGTTTGTTGTCAGTGCAATCTCACGAATAACACCTCCATTAAACGCCTGCCCACCGATCAAATTGATCGGCTTTAATCCATAAGGATTGGACGTAGTAGCCATTTAATTTCTCCAAAAAAGTTTATTTAGAACCATTACCAAAACCGCGTCCTCTAGTTACTGTAGATTTGTTGTCAGTAAATAAAGGCATACGGGCATCATTGTTACGCATAAAGTGATTGTCCACTGAAGCCATTTGGTTTTCGGCAACTTGAGCGTAGTGTTCTCTGCGTGCTTCCACCATTTCTTCTGGTGCTTTACAAAGAATCAATCCACCGATTTCGACGTTTCCGTCTTTATTGCCAGCAACCTGTAACTCAGGGTGATCAACTGCTTTTACGGGTACCCAGCCTTCACGGAATTTTTGTGACATGTTAGTGTGATTTGACTCACCTCCAACTTCAGCCGCAAGATAACGGAATTTAAATCCCGGTTCCGGTGTAGGGTCAGGTAACGCGCTAGGCGGTTTATATACATAACGTGTAGGATTGTTTTCACGAGTTTCCTGATCTCGTTGAGTGCGATTATTAGCCATTGTTGTTCTCCAATTTTAAAGCGTGATTAGCGTATTCTTCATATGAAAGTCCAAATTTATCTGCTATGCGTTTAGCTGTTGCAGAAAGTTTGACCTGTTTTTTTGCTCCCGTAGAACGGGTAGCAGATGCAACTACGGTTGCAGGCTTTTTAGTTGGCTCAACACGGGCTGGTTCGTCTTCACTCTTAAATACTTCAGGGAAAACTTGCTTTATGCGAGAGTCTACTCTCTCGAAATATTCTGCGGTGCGCGGGTCATAACCCGTAGCTACTAGTTTTTGGTGCAGCCCTAGTGCAAAAGCCGTCATTTCTTCGTACCCCGGTGCCCCGAACCACTGGTTTTTTGCTTGCCAGCGCAAGGTTCTTTCGTCGAGTCTCGGTGTTTCTGGTACTTGTGCCTCTATTTTTACATTATTTAAATCACTTTGTAAAGGGGTTGGACGAAAATTTTTTGCTGCTTCTAATCTTAATTTTGCTTCCGTCAATTTTTCTTGTGCTTCAAGCATGACATCAGCATCGTAAGAATCAGCCGCAGCCTTATAATTACGTCTTGCCATTTCTAGTTCTGCTTCTGCTTTCTCTTTTAAAGTCTCAGCATAAGAAGCTTCACCAGTTTGAACGTATTGCTTTAATTTACGATTTTCTTCTAACGCAGAATGAGCTAATCTTTCTAACTCAGCTTTTTCTCTAGCTAGCGCTTCCTTAGCACGACGTTCATCATGTCTTGCATGTGTAAGTTCTTTAATCCTTGCTTGAACAGATTTACTATACTGCTCAATCTCTTCATCTGTTGGATCTTCTACTTCACGGTTTAAAGGCTGCGCGCGTCTATCGCGTTCAGGTGTATCGTCTTCAATGACAATGTCTATGTCCGTCTCAGCATCGACATTAACATCGACTTCGTTTTTTGGATTTTCATCCAAACCCATTTCATCTGGGAATTTGTAATCATCACTCATTTATATCTCCTACTTAAAAGCACCGAAATAACGCTCGGTGTGTACGTTTGATTTACTTTGATTCCACAAAGCAGGTACTACCTGAAGATTACTAAATACACAAGTGCCTCCTTTTGAAACAGGCACTATATGATCGACATGCCAACAACCGCCAACAATTTTATTTCGTAGACGCGTTAAAGAAACCGCCTCATTCAACACAAACTTATCTATTTCAGATAAGTTTTTTTCAAAACTGCGTCTAACTATTTGGTATCGTAAGCGTGCTTGTTTTCTAGCTTCAGAAAGAGGTTTAGTAGCTCTAAGTGTTTCTATTTTAGATCTACCGCCGGAAGCAACATACGCTTTATCTTCTTTGCGTTTTTGCGCTTTGCCTTTCTCTGTTGCATAATAGCGTTTTTTAGCCGCTTTAACCTTTTCAGGATTGGCTTTTTGCCAAGCACGTATTTGAGTTATCCGTTTTTCACTAAGCACGGCGTATACCTCTAGGGTCCTCTACTACACCTTCAACCTGATCATCATAGATAATCCGGAACTCTTTGCCATGGATTTTCATCCTTGTCCCTGTGTATGGTCTGGTAATAACAAAATCACCTTCTCTACACCACGGTCCTGACGGAAACTTCTCTGCATCTTTATATGCGTCGGGTCCAAGTTTGATAACAAACAAAACAGGAGAAGTTAATTCCTCAACCATCTTCGTTTCATCTGCTTTAATAAGACCATTTTCAAACGTATCACCGGCTTCAACTAAAGCGCAAAGAATCTTAAACCCACTTGGAGTAGGCATTGATTTGGCTTTTTGTTCCGCTTTTTCATACTCTTCATCTACTACAGGTGCTGCTGGTACTACGCCCGGAGGTAGAATTAACCCCTGTTCCGGTAATGCGATGGTGTCACTCATCGTTGTCTTCTTCCATAAGTTGTGCGAGGTCAAGTAAATGGCGCTCTGCTAAGGCTAGACCTCGAATCACCCCACAGAGCTCTTTGTAAACTTCAAAGTTTGAGCACTGACCATTTGCCAAGTCGTCAGTGTAATTGTTCATATCCTCTCTTAATTTTTTTCTAAGAGCGTCAACAAAACTAAGTGCTTGTAAATCCATTATTGATTTCCTTTATTTGTTTTCATTTGAGCTTTATGTTTGGCTACATCAACGCCAACTTTTAGTCCTTCTAACTGCGAAGATTGTTTATCTTTGCCTGCCTGCATACCAAGTCTAACTTGTTCGTTTCTGTTTTTATCCATAATCTCCATTTGTTTAAGGTGAATTTCATCTGCTTTAGCTGCAACATCCGCCATCATTTTTTTCTTCTTAATATCTAATTCTTGCTGTTTTATCTGTAATTCTTGTTGCTGAATCTGCAAGATCGGATCTTGTGCGTTCTGTTGGGCTTGTTGTTGAGCCATATGCGCTTTACTTTCCTGCAACACTTGACCAGATGCTTGAGCCATGAGCCTACTAATTTGATTCTCAATCTCTGGTGGCAGAGTATCTTCAGGACTAGGTAAGGCAACACCCAATGCTTTTTCAATCTTCTGTCTGTATGCAAACCCTACGTGTTCTGCAATATGCGCCTGCATTGCCGCCATAATAGCCTGCGCTTGTGGGTTCTGCCCAATCATCTGTTGAACAAGAGGGTCAGTCATAGCTGCTTGGTGCACTGCAATATGAGACTCATGGTCTTGGAATATAAAGGCTTTTAGTGGTTCGCCTTTTAATGCCTTCATATTTTCTGTTACAGGATCTGTAGGTTTCTCATCTTCTGGTAACGGCACTAGCTTATCTGCGTGTTTTATTCCGAGGACTTCAAGCATTTGCCTGTGTAACTGGGGAAGATTATATATTTGGGGGGCAGTTTGGGACAATTGTATAACTGCTTGGTATTGAACCACTCGCTGTGAAAGAGTGGCAGCATTAGGATCGGAAACAGGATGAATATCGACCCTATGATAATCAGATTGCTTAATATTGCGCCCACCCTCTTCAGGATCATAGTCATAGTCTTCCGGTGTGTAATCACGAATAATCTCCGCTAGTAATTGAAGTTCTTGTTTTAACGCGAAGTGTACACGAGCCTGCACCGCAGACATTACTTTAAGCGTTCTTTCCAAAATAGCTAGTGTAGATCCCACTGGCGCTTGGTTACTCATATCAGAAATCTTTAAGTCGCCTGTTGCAGCAAACCTACGTCCTTCTTCTACAATTGTTCCTAACAAGTTATACAGCGTTGCAGATGGTTCTTTATATGGCAAAGGCAGAATATTATCCCGCATACTACCACTACCCAAGTCTACATCACGCCATTCCCCCGGAGCAATCGGAGTATCGTCGCCTTTAATTCTTAAACCACGAGTTTTTAATCCGCCGGGTAAATTGGAAAGAGTACCAGCGTCAACAAGCTGGCGCATAATGCTGGTAGCACTTTTAGCAAAGCCTCCGACCAAATGGAACAAACCAAAACCATAAGCTCCATAGCCGGGGATGTACTGATAATGAACAAAATGATGTCTTTTAAGTTTGAGCTCATCGTCTTCTTTCCAGTTTCTGCGAATAGATAATATATCATTTGTACCACGTAGCATTGTCACTACGTAAGGTAGCGCAATACCGGTTTCCTCTCCGTCGTCAGTATCTTCGTATCCGGGAAGGTCAAGGTCCACGTGTATTTCATAAAGCTCGAATCTATCGTCATAAGACGCTGAGAAACCAGTTTCTTTATCTTTTTTGTCCTGAATATCAGTGTAAAATTTTTGAGGTTCTCCAAGTTCAATTTCCCTATAAAAACCAGCATGCATTAATTTTATCAAATCATTCTTTGTTTTACGCATACGGTGGGTAATTCTATGGCAGACCGTAATATCACTTGTACCATATGGAATTAATATATCTTCCGCCGGTACAAAAACGGAAACTTGTCTTTCTAAATTTGGATCGTAATACACTTTTTTAAACGCAGAACCTGCACTTGGCAAGTTCCACAACATCTTCTCGTGCTCTGATCTATATTCAGGCATTTTTTCTGTAAGCTGGTAGTTCATATCTTCTTCTACGCGTTGAGCAGCTGCTTTAATCTCAGGCGTTTCTTTACCAACAATACTTGTTCTTACAGGTCCACGGGCAGGGAATGTCTCCATAATAGCTTCAGACTGGAACCTAACAACCGCTTCTGTAATCATCGGATGGAACACACCGCAAGCACCATCCCACGGTTCTGTTCTTTCTTCAAACTTTAGACCAAGTAGGGTAATCCCTTCCTTGTACATTTTTTCCCAATCTTTGCGGGAGTCAATATCGTTCTTAATATCTTCACTCAAATCCCCAGCTAAAGACTGTAGCTCACTTGGGTCCATCACCTCAGCTAAGTTTTGGTTAAAGTCATCTTCCCCATCTTTCTCTATGTCGATCTCCATATCACCTGCTGATATATGTACCGCTTCTGGATCTTCAATCTCGATCTCAATATCTGGTTGATCTGCTAGGGCTTCTAGTCCTTGGGGTGCTTGGTATAACGATTTATCGACTGCCATAATTTATCCTTAATAATAAGCGGCTCTGCGCGCTCTAAAATACGAATCTTCTTTCTCATCTGAGTCCAAGCTAATGAACCCGCCCTGTCTGTACCTAAGTAGTGCTTGTGATACCGTATCCACATAGTCATCATGCTCGCCTACGGGGAATGAAGCAACTTCTTCTACAACTTCACGTGCCCACCTAGTATCAGGTGCCCACACTTTACCGCTTGTAAATAAATCAGCAACGGCATTAAGTCTCACTATCTTATCATTACCACGCGACGGTGTAAATTCCTGCACCGGTATACCCATTCTTCTTAATTCTTGAATCAACGGCGACCCCGCTGCCTTTTTCTCCACTATGAACGCATCAGGCTGCCACTCTTTGTAATGTTTAAGTGCCATCTGTTTTAGTTCTGGAAACGCCATCCTATCTTTAAAAGCGTCAAGGAGAATAATATTAGGCTGGTTTTTGTCCTCATTGTTATACCAAACGCCCCAAGTTGTACATGCAGAATAGTCAGCTGTTGTTTTAGTTTCAAACGCCGTATCCCAAGACTGTATAACATACTCACATCTAGGTGGGTCGTCTGCTTCCCAAATATTCCAGTCCTTCCTACCAATTATTGCCGCAGAATCTGCGGTTGGATTCTGCATATACTGAGCGTTCCAATATCTTGGATCAATAGATGCCTTCGTATTCTTTAGCGCTTCAAGGGGCCACTGTTCGGGCCAAAGGCTTTTCTCATCTTCTGTATCTTCGTTAAGAATCGCAGGCAGTTCTACCAATTCCCACGGAATAGTATTAGGGTTTTTAATCTGGTAGTCCAGCAATCGTCCTGTCAAGTCAAGTAATGACCATCTAGTCATAATGACTATAATAGCTCCGCCGGGCATCAAACGCTGTAACGGACCAGTCTGAAACCAACTCCAAGCAGTATCGAACGCTAAACGAGAATTTGACTTAACGTCTTGCTCAGAATGTGGGTCATCAATAACAAATAAATCAGCGCCACGACCGGCGAGAGCGCCGCCAACACCAGCGGCATAATATTGTCCACCTGCCCCAGTACTCCACTTGCCCGCAGCCTTCTGGTCATCCGCAACAACTGTGTCCGGAAATATTTCATGGTACTCCTCACTTTCTAATAAGTTTCTTACACGCCGTCCAAAGTCTTCTGACAAACCCGCTGTATGGGTTCCCATAATAATCTTCTTCTCAGGGTATTTACCTAGAAAGTATGCCGGAAATAAATACGAACTAAACTCAGATTTTCCCATCCTTGGTGCAATATTAATAATAACGCGCTTTTTGCGCCCCTCAACAACATCTTGGAATATTTTAGCTAAGCGTCTGTGCTGTGGTCCAATCTTAAAGCCGGGGTATATTCTTTTAGCAAACTCTAGCATGTCATCTTTAGCTAGATCAATTTCACCACGACGTTCTTTTTCTTCTAAATCTTCTAGAAACTTAAGCTTTTCCGCTTTTGTCATTAGTGGTAGCGCTTTTTGCGCTGCTTGTAGTTCTTCAGGACTTAGCATCGCCGCCTTCTACCTGTTTAGATTCCACATCCACAACTTCTACTTTACCCATAAACTTACCAAGCTTCTCCTTAATACGTTTCTCAAGCTCTTCATCGCTAACATCTTCAGTTTTAACCTGTACCCTGTCAGTAAATAGGGCGACTTCTGTAACCTTACCTAGCATTTCTAAAGCTTTTAAACGTATTCTAGCGTCTGGGTGGTCAGTTTCTTGCACAATTTTTGTTACAGCCATGCTTCTAAGCTCTTCTGCCTGCTCAATAAACTTCCACTGGTATGCGCTGACCATTGCTACCGTAGATCTAATCTCTTCTGGTACTTCTAACTTTAGAAGTTGTTCTTTGGCTTTAGGGTCGGCGTTAATTAATGCGGTGAATGCTTCAACAGCTTTGGCTTCTTGCGCTTTTGACACGATCATGTCGTCCTCTCCGGTAATATCGGCAAGCCAATCCGTCGTTTTTATCTGAGCGTCAAGTGTTTGTGAGGGAGAAATTTTATTTAAAGAGGTAAAGTCTTGCCGTTCTGCCTCTGGGACAGGTAGAAAGTCTGCTTCATTTGCTTCTACTAAGTGACTCAATAACAAGTTAACCTCTCTTTTTTGCGCGGTGGGTTCGCGTATGGTTTCGATTGTAACAGTATTTTAATTTTTTTGTTATACTGGCGTTGCAAGTGCTCATACATTTGCTTTTCCTTTAGTATTCTTTAGCCCCATCCTAAGCGTTGGGGCTTTTTTTATTGGCTAGTGTCTAAGATTTGACATGACTCATAGGATTTTTTACAAAATTTGACATTTTTTTAAGTTGCGTGTGAGGAATAGTGATCTAGTGGACTGGACTGTCCTCGTCGATTTGAGGTGGGTTGGGGGGTAGTGGGGTAAATATAGATACTAGAATCATACCATATGTTATAATAGAGTCATCTAGTGAGGAATTGCTAGTGTGTTGCCAAGCCACTTCGCTTGGCTTTTTTATTTGGAGGTTTTATGAAGGCTGTCTTTACGAAATACATTGATGCTGTTGCTAAACACATTGATGCTGGTGTCTCTCTCAAAGAAGTTATGGATACAGTTAAGCCTATCTATAACAAGTCAAGCCTAGAGGAACAGTTAGAGTTGCGTAGTGCTATTGCTACACTCATTGGTAAGAAAAAGAAGGTCACACCAATCACGATTGAAAAAGGTGTTTACACAGGTTCGCTTGGTTTCAACGCACATGGCACAGCGAAAGAGGAACAGGCTAGAGCAATGCTTAAGTATTATATGCCAACCCATGTGGAGAAAACCTCCACAACAAGTTCTAAACAGGTAGACCCGATTGTGCAACGTGCTAACAAACTCAATAAGGATTTCACGAAAGCACAGTTACGCAAACTTGTTGCACTACTCAATGTTTAATCAAACCGACAGGGATTGCGAGAGGGTGAGGCTTTACTGCTATTTCAATTCCTGTCAAATCTAACTTAACGAAAGGAAATAAATATGAAACACACTCAAATTAAAAACCCAAACCAAAAGCACAGCCATCTACTTAGCACGTTCAGCGAACTAACACTTGAACAGACGGCACTCTTACTTGATTGCATCTTATACGCAACAGTAGATACCAAATACATAGATGGCAACGACACACTCAACGAATTGAAAGATGCCCTTAGTGCAACCCTAGCACTTGGTGTTATATATCAGGAGGCACGATGAAATCAATATCACGAAAGAGAACTATACACATACGCATTATGAGGGCGTATCGTGTTAATGGTAAAGCGTGGGACATCAACATCTCACGCCGTAAGCGTAGTAGCAGTATCCGTAAGGCAAAAGCAGTATCCAATCAAGTGGAGGTTTTCTCCACATCAACCATCTAAGGAGAGCATTATGAAAGCACTAAAGAACAACGCATCACTATGGGTATTAGTATTCAAGCAAGACAACAAAGTAACAGAGGTAGGCAACTACTATGACTCACTCAACAAAGCAATCAAGGCTGTGCGAAAGATGAACGGCATAGATACACTCAACACAGGGTGGACAGCCATGACATCAGTAAGACTCGCAGACATGATGAGAAAGGAGATACGTTAACTTGTTATGGAGAGTTGTGTTGTTTTGCACTAACGTCCAGCGTGTCCAACATTGTTAGTTCTTTTAGCGTAGCACGGGACACCCCCCAAGCGTTTATATATAAGGCGTTGAAGATTTGAAGTCCAAGTGTCCACAATATAATATATATTATTTATTTATTTATATATATAGGGTTGTTAGTTTATTCATTGTTTTAATTTAAAGCACTAACATTCTTATAAAAAGGTTTATTGTTTATAGTATTCCAAAAAGACTGGACAACTGGACATAACATCAGCAAACCCATATACTTAAAGGCACAAGAGGTGACTTACTCTGCACAAAAAAGAATAACAATGTTTGACACAATGGACTGTTAGGTGGACAATATAACTTTAATCATACAAAAAGGAACTAACAATGAATAAACGTAAACCAATCACACGTAATTCAACGCCGAAACAAATCTATAATTATTTGGTAAGCAACTACCCAAGTATGCCTGTTGCATTCATACACGCAAGAATAGATGCACTAAAAGAAAAGCGTAGGGCTAACAATCAAAAGAAACAACTACGTGTTAGGTTAAAGACTGAATGGGCAGTAGTGCTAACACCCTTAAGAGATACGATACAAAGTATTATTACTCACCAACATCTCTATGAAGAAGCGAACCCTGCTTATTATAAGTTCAACATTAAATACCTAGCACTTCTGCGTGCATTGAGAGATGAGTTGAAAGATAAAGAGAAGAACAACGTATCGCCAAAACCAAACGCAACATGGGTTGACTACGTGCCTGATGAAGTCAAGGATAAAGTAAAAGAAAAATATAATACCTTGCCACGCACCAGTCCTCATACTGTGTATCGAGAGATATTTAAAAGCCCGAACGTGCTGTCTAGAAACAAACAGAGTCAACGTAACAAGTTGAACGACCACATAGACAGAATGATAAATGAAATGGGTCGAGGTGTAGCGTCAGGGATACACGCTAATTATTATGAGATGAACTTACGTTTCTATGAGGAGGCGTTGCGTAGATTAAATAACTTGCCGTTTAAAAAGGCGATACCAAAAAGTGTGGAAGGTTTGTTTAGTGTTGAGGAGTTGTTGCAGTATGGGTATGTTAGTAGTATTTAATTTAAAAGGAGAGTTGAAATGCGAGTAATGATATGTTTAGAGTTTGAAGGTGTTGATTGTAATAGTGAACAGGCTGATGCGATTATTGAGTCTATCAATGCAGACTGCGAGACTATGCAAGTTGCGTTTGATGCTACGAGTTGTTGGATTGATGATGCGTTTAATGAGGAGAAAGAAGATGAAGAATCTAATTGAGTGGTTGTTGATGCTGGTGTTTGGTGTTGTGTTTGGCATTATGTTTTGGTCTGCGTTTTTTGATGTGAACTTTGTGGAGGTTATCTCCACAAGAATGTCTAATGTTTTTATTAACTTGTTAGGGAGTGTTGTATGAATGATTTAGATTACTGGTTGGCACACGCCAACGCAAGACGTATGGTTGAGACAGGCGGTGGGTTTCATCATGCACTAGGTAGGTTGTTCTTCAAGGCAGATAGCAGTAATGCTAGGCGATTAATAGATGCGTTCCCACATGAGTTCTTAAAAAAGGAGAGTGATGATGAGTGATGGTAGCCCGAATTTATTTACTGTGTATATAAGTGAGACGTTCTCAGGGTATGTGAATGTTGAAGCAGATAGTAAAGATGAAGCCGAAGAACGAGCAAGGGAACTTTTAGATAGTGGTTTGATAAACCCATGCGAGGACTTTGATGGTGATTGTATTATTGAAGCAGAGAAATATGCTGAGGAGAGTGATGATGAATGAAGATTTGAAGCCACATAGTTTTGTGGCACGCTGTGTTGATATGAATAGTGATGCCAAGTTAGTTAAGCATAAGGTTACGTATGTTGTGAATAACGTAGACAGGGAATGGGTTGTGATGGCTAAAGACCCAATGGACGCAATAAAGAAAACGCAAGAATACTTGGGGGTTTAGTCAAATGAAAGCAAGAACACAAACCGAATTAGACAGAATGTGGAAACGCAGAGGGTTAAAACCTGCCGAACGTATTAGTAAAACCAACGGCATACTACGCACGTGGTTGTACGCCAAGACAGGTAGGGAACTAGACAAGATGCGTCATGGCTTAAAAGATTTATTAGTCGACACGATAGCCATGCGTAGAAATAAGCAGACTGTACCTGACTGCCCGAAGTATAGATGGGTGTGATGTGAAGTATAAGCATAGGCATGCGAAGTTAATCAAAGCGTGGGCTGATGGTGCAGTTATTCAATACAAGCACAGAACTATAAACAAATGGTTCGACTGTGAGAATAACAATCCAAGATGGCACATATCTATTAAATACAGAATCAAAAAGGAGAAGTGAAATGGGTTATAGAAGCGAAGTAGCATACGTTATTAACTTTAGTAGTAAAGAGAAGCGTGACGATTATATTAACGTAGTGTTAGCAACAGGTGATACGCATTTGATTGACGCACTAAAAGATTGTGATGTGCCGTTTGATTCTTCGCACGATACTCGTATTAACTTCTACGCTATTGATGTGAAGTGGTATGACTCGTATGAAGATGTTAAGGCACACACTAAGTTATACAGTTGGGCAGTCGAGTTGTATCCTGACGATTGTGGGTATCGGTTTATATGTATCGGCGAAGAGGAAGGTGACATTGAGAATGATTCCGATGGCGAGGGTGATTGGATACCTGACGATGACTTTTACACCTACACATCTATGGAAGTTCCGTTCAACACACAGTATGACAAGTTTGATTTAGATAAATATTTATTAACCAAAAAGGAGGAAGCGTAATGGAAGGACTAGGCAAACTACAACCACTAGAAAAGGAAAAGCAAATGAATGAGTATATCATCACAGGTTTATCAGGTAATCAATATCAACCAATGGACACAGCACCTATACCACACACACCAACCATCAAGGAGTTATTCAATACGCTAGCAACAACCATGCAACAACTAGGCTCTCTTATTGAGAGTCACTATCATCAGTCTTCTCAGGACAGTTTAGTTGAGGCTGTGGATACGGCGTTGGAAAACGCTGATTGGCTTTACGCTAAGTTGTCTGACTCTGTGGATAAACGCTATGACATCGAGGATATGGTTAAGGAAGGTATGCGAGACCTTATCGAGCATGGGATACATGAGCATTTCAGTCACCAGTTTGATTTAGAAGAACACGTAGATGTGCGTGATGCCTTAGATGACATTGTGTGCGACAGGATAGAAGACGCAGTAAAAGAAGCAATAGAGGATTTGTTAGAAGACGCAGTAGACAAAGCCCTCAAGACAGCATCAGTAAGAATCGAGTTTTAATAACCACGTGGAGAAAACCTCCACAACAACTTAAGGAGAAGCAAAATGCCTGTAACGGCTAAACTAACAATACCTGTAACTATGTATACGTATGACGAACTCGACGCTCATGCTAGAGAAAAGCCACGCCAAGACTTCATTGAGCATTGGGTAGAAGATTGGTGGGCAAACGAGTTACTTGATGAGTATAAAGCCGAAGGGCTTGAGTATGGGTTTGGTATTGAGGTTATAAACTACACAGGCTTTCATTCTCAAGGTGATGGTGCTTGTTGGGTTGGTCATGTGGGTATGCTTAAGTTTATTGATATGTTTGGTGGCAATAGCATAGGCTTCGAAGCATGGCGTTGTTTGTTTCAATCTGTTTGGGGTGGTGCTGCTAACGTCGGCATATATCGTTCAAGTAGTAGGTATTATCACAGCGAGACAATGTGCGTTGAGAGTATGGACTACGATATTGGTGCGTATATGAATCGAGGTGACACCATAACAACGGACTCAATATTAAAAGGTATGACGTTCGATAATGCGTATGAACTAATCCAAGCAGATGCAGATTGCCAATACAAAACACCTGAGAGTATTCAAGAGTGGGTGTTAGAAGAAGCCAAGCGATACGCTAACACTATATATAAGAAGTTGTATGAAGCGTATGAGTACGAGTGTAGTGACGAGAATATCGCTGAGGTTTACACGTGTAACAACGTGTATTTTAATGAGAAGGGAGGTCAAGTAGATAGCAGTTTAGTAGATATTTATATGAGTCAAGTAGCATAAACAAACTAACAACCTAAAGGAAAATACTATGATAAGTTATACAGATGCATTAAACAAATACAACAAAGCACAAGCACCAAAGCACAGTAGAAGATGGTTAAATATGCCCGATCATGCACGCTATTTGAGAGGTGTTGGCATGACACACTACGGCATACATCAACGTGACAACGGCGAGGTTTATTATCGTTGCTACGATACAGAGTTAGTTAAATTTTATCCACCCAACGAGCAAGGCGAGTATAAGGTAGAGGTCAAGTTCGTTAACACCCCAACAACAACTATGTTTTTAGACAATCATCGGTTGAACTATGGCTATTTAGAAACAAGTTGTGGTAAGACTGTATACGTTCCGTATGTTCAGAGTGGTGGCTATCGTACTGCTGCCGTGACTGCTAGTTTGGTGTTTAATGCGTCGAACAAACTCATACTAGATAAATCATGGCATGAGGACATCTACACTAAGATATCGTCAACCGAAGACAAACGCAAACGCAAGCACTTACGTGAAGCCATCAAACATTTAGTTATGCTCAACGAGTTCAGACTACCACAATATAAATCCGACGCTACGTTAGACGGCAACTTAGGTATGCCGTTCGGCACAGGATACAAAGAACCATTTAGTTTCCAAGAACTGCGACGTGTAATTTCGTCAGAGTCTAACAGCATGCTTGATGTAGGTTCATTCAACTTCAACAGCGATAGATTCATTCATGCAGTTATGCTAACAGGTCAAGACGTATTCAACATTCTAGCTAGTCAGCGTGGCTATGCATTAAATGCGTTCCGTTACTTCTACAGGCATGGTAAATCAGCAGAGGAGTTAGCAGAGCATGACAATATGATACGACTTCTACACAATCAAGTCATAGAAAGCGTATCGCCTGAAGACTTTAACAAATCGTTTACTAACAAGTTACTGAGTGTTTTCAATATCAAGCAAGGCACTACGCTTAAGGCTTGGGGGCAGTTCCGTGACAAGTTACCCCATAAATGGTATACAAAATAAAATTAAACAAATTACTTGAAAGGAAATAAAAACTATGTAAAAATATATACATAACTAAATCAGGGAGAGACAACTCTCCCAAACGTATTAACAAACAACTATATTTACTTAAAGGAAAATCGTATGACAATGCTTTCATTTACTCAAGTTGCAAATCTTATTAAACGTGTTGGTCACAAGCGTACTATTATCGTGCAGGGCGAGAATGGTATCGGTAAGACTGGCTTGTTTCACTTCCTCGCTAAAGACCCGTTCTTTGCTAATCATATTCACGTTGACCCTATCGACTGCACGCAGTTGTCTGACGGCTCGGTGTGGATGCCTGATATTGACAGAGAGTTGGGTGTATCACGTGAGTTACCTAACGAACGCTTCGGTGTTAATACCAAGAATCAGAAAGGTATCAATGGTGCTAGACCATCATTCATATTCTTAGACGAGATAGCTAAGGCTAAGCAGTTTATCAAGGACGTGCTAGCACCGATTGTTTATGAGCGTCGTGTTGGTAACTACCACATGGCTGAGGGTAGCGTTGTGTTCTGTGCTACTAACTTATCGGCTGAGGGCTTGGGTGATTCTATTCAGGCTCACTTACGTAATCGTCTAGTCTTTGTCACTATGCGTAAGCCTACGCAACAGGAGTGGTCAGCATGGGCTATCAATCGTGGTGGTATGGCGAGTGAGGTGCTTGCGTTTGCTGAGCAGTATCCACGTATATTCGATTCATTCCTTGACTATGAGGAAGGTGGCAAGTTCTCAGGCAAGGCGATGGAGAAAGATAACGATATGATATTTAACCCACGCGTTATGCAGACTGCATACGCTAGCCCTCGTTCGTTACATGGTGCGTCTGACATTGTGTTAGAGAAAGATTACTTAGATGCCGACACACTTCAACACGCTTTAGAGGGTACGATTGGTAAGCCTACTGCCGATGCTATGGGTGCGTATATCAGGTTCGGTAACGAGAACCCTGACTATCAAGATATTATCAAGAGTCCAACGACTGCACGTGTAGCCGACAGTCCTGTTGCACAGATTGTTATGGCGTTCAAGTTGATTACTAACTGCGACTCACGTGAGGAAGCTGAGGCATCGACTATCTATACACAACGCTTACGCAACGAGATGCAGTCTATCTTCTGTAACACAGTAGCAAACAGTACGACTAAGATTAGCAACTTCATCACAGTCGCACCATTTCAGAAGATGTTAGCTGACAACAAGATTTATTTCACAACTAAGTAAGGAGAAGCCATGAGTACAGTATTTGATCGTATGTCCCCTGACCAACGCTTGATTGCTATTAACGTAGACTTCACGCATCACAAAGAGTTTGCTAAGTTATCAGGCGTTGCCTGTGTCGGTGTTAACATTTTCACCGACGAGTTATCAACAGCAGGCACTAACGGCAGAGACGTTATGTATAACCCTGAGTTTGTTATGAAGCAGAGCCGTAAGCAGTTACGCTTTGTTGTTGCCCATGAGACATTACATAAAGCCTTGCGTCATTGCACAGAGTATGACGAGATATGTAAACGTGAGCCGACTGCTAGTAATATCGCTATGGACTATGTTGTTAACGCTATGATTCACGAAGCCGACCCTAACCTTGAGTTCGTCGAGTGGACTACTGACCCTGAGCCGTTGTTACATCAGAAGTATTATGGCTGGTCATTCGTTCAGGTTCTCAAAGATATTATGCAGAACTCTAAGACAATCAACGTCAAGCCTAAAGGTGATGGCGATGATGATGGCGATGGTGACATCAAGATGCGTGTGTTCTTTGACCCTGATGGCAAGCCGATTGACGCTGACTTTGATTCGCATATCATTGGTAAGATTTCAGATGACATCAAAGAAACCAACGACAGACAGATTAGTGATGCCAACCATCAAGGTAGTATTCTTGCTCAGAAGATTGCAGGCAAGGGCGTAGGTAATGGTGCGTTAGATGGTGCATTGGTCAAGCGTGATACTAACTGGCGTGAGTATGTTAAGGAGTGGTTAGCTTCTGTGTGCGATGGTGATGAGTATTCCAAGTACAGTCCCCCTAACAAACGTATGCTACCTTTAGGCTTCATCATGCCATCACATTTCAGCGAGACTACTGGCGAGATTGTTGTTGCTTGCGATACGTCAGGTTCAATGGGTGGGTTATATCCTACTGTGTTCGGTGAGATTGCACGCATCTGTCAGAATCTTAACCCTGAGTCTGTGCGTGTACTGTGGTGGGAGTACGAGGTTGTCGGTGAGCAGATATTCAAGCCGATTGATTACCACAAGATCGGTTCGCTTATGAAGCCTGTGGGTGGTGGTGGCACACGTGTTACCTGTGTCGCTGAGTATATCGAGAGTAATCGTATCAAACCAAAAGGTATTATCTATCTGACCGACGGCTACATCGAGTCAGACTATCGCTTGCCTGACTTCCCTGTGTTGTTTGGTGCAGTAGATAATGATTCATTCGTAGCATCACGTGGTAAGACTGTTCGTATTTATTCGTGAGATGTAGATGCTTAGCGAGGAAGAACTCAAAGAGCGACGGAGGGCGTACAACAGTACGCCTCGTGCGAAAGAATTAAAAAAGGAACAAAAAAAAAGATACTACGAAAAAAACAAGGAGAAAGTAAACGCTTATAAAAGAGCGTATAGAAAACGTGCTTATGTATTTGCAAAAGAAAAAGAAGCAGCTACTTTGTACAACAAGTCACCGAAAGGAAAGGAGTGTAAACGCAAGCAAAAAGAAAAAGTAAGAGAAACATTACCTCTTTGGTATGTTCGTGAAAAGATGGCTCAAGGTACACGACTTAAGTCATCAGACATACCTAAAGAACTAGCCGAAGCAAAACGTGTACAACTTTTAATTAAACGAGAGAAAGCTAAACATGAAAAACGTAACTGAATTAAGAAATGAATTGTCCCAAGTGTTTAATGACCTACGTACAGGTAGCATTAAACACAAGGAAGCTGGCGAGTTAGCAAACATTGCAGGCAAAATGATTAACTCTGCAAAGGTACAGTTAGAGTATTACGCACTAGCAAAACAAACACCTGACATCCCATTTTTAGATAACTAATATTTATTTTTAAACAATTAACACTAAAGGAAAACATAATATGAACGCTAGATATAACATCGACACTTGTGCAATGTTGGTTGAGTTTAATGCAAGCCAATGGACTGCACGCAAGTTAGATAAGAGTACCACCGATGAAGTTCTCAAAGGCAAGCAAGCAGGTGATAAAGGTGCGGCTCGTGTTAACAAGAACTTACTCGCAGGTCGTAAAGAGTTAGAGATTATCAACCAGTTAGTAGGTGAGGTACGTACCTATATGTATAACAACACCTTGCCGTGGAGTGATACAGGTATTCGCTTACTGCCTACTGCTAAGTTCATGGACTTTAATGATACGATGGCTACCTACGAAAGTAAGTTCAATGATTTAGTTGACGAATTTATTTCTGTTTATCCTACGCTGATTACTGCTCAGGCTATGGCGTTGGGTGATATGTTTAACAGAAGTGATTTCCCTGCACCTAGTGATATTGCTCATCGCTTTAACTTCCGTCTTAACTTCATGCCTGTACCAACGGCAGGTGATTTTCGTATTGACGTAGGTAATGACGCTCAGAAAGAAATTAAGGAGAAGCTTTCCAAACTTGCTGACGAGCGTATTGATAATGCGATGCGTGATATAAAGACTAGACTCAAAGACCATCTAGCTAGAATGTCTGACAGGTTAGCCGTAGATGTTATTAACCAAGAAGTCAAGACAAGAACATTCCACGATAGCTTACTGCATACTGCACATGACTTATGTAATCTAGTTAAGTCGCTTAATGTAACTAACGATCAAAGCTTAGAAGAAGCACGCAAGGCGTTAGAGAAAGCTATCAATGGTGTTGATATTCAAGACTTACGTAAGGATATGCCTACTCGTAACGAGGTCAAGGCTAATGTCGATGAGATTTTAAACAAGTTCAGTTTCTAAGGAGAAGTACATGAGATTATATTCAAAAGGTTTTAACTCAGTACGTCGTGCTGTATTTGGTTTAACGATTGATGAGATAGAAGTTATAAGCGATAACCCTTTGCATGGCGTAATAACGCCACACGTTATGGCAAACCTACGTAAGAGCAATGATAAGAAAGTTAATCAGAAGCTACGAGAGATGGGTAACAAGTGGTTGTGTCACCCTAGTAATCATGTTAAACGCTTAGACGGAAAGGAGTATAGATAGTATGCAGTTAAATATACCTGTGTTCACGGCAATACGATACATGGTATATGAACTGGGCAGACCCCTACGGGGGTTTGCTACAAAAGCTGAAGCTGAAGCATTTGTGGCTAAAGATGAAGACCTACGAATAGTTCACATACCTACGAAGTTTAAAACATTTGAAGTAGATGAAGCACCATTTTAAGAAAGGAAGTAAATGAATTTATATCAAACAGAACCAGTACGACAACGCTACAAAGTATCGTGGTCAGAAGAATACATATTGGGTTATGTCGACGAACAAGGTAGTACCAATACCAAGAGCATACTAGATAAGGCACATGGTGTTATGTCGTTGGCAACAACCCATAAGTATCTCACAAACTTGTTAGACAAAGGATTATTAAAGCAAGGTAGAAACCCTAAAGATAAAAGAGTTACTATCATCACTATGACTAA
>Ga0208875_1000046_pt1 | contig 59004 bp, 63 predicted proteins | sample CryBogCBH25Aug08_FD_184612 | JGI IMG/M metagenome (GOLD analysis project Ga0208875, IMG submission 184612) | Freshwater microbial communities from Crystal Bog, Wisconsin, USA - CBH25Aug08 (SPAdes) (version 2) | ecosystem: Environmental > Aquatic > Freshwater > Lake | place: Crystal Bog...
TTTGGCTGCTTGTTCAGCAGCAATACGTGCATCTTCTGCAGCCTTGGCTTCCGCTGCTGCTTTTTCATTTGCTGCTTGCTGTGCAGTTGCTGCTGCATCTGCTGCAGCTTTATCTGCTGCTGCTTGTTCTGCCAATGCTTGTGCTCTTGCTGCCCTAGCTTCTGCATCTGCTTTTTGTTGTGCAGCTAATGCTGCGTCAGATGCTGCTTTATCGGCTGCTGCTTGTGCTATTGCAGCTTGACGATCTGCTTCTGCTTTAATTGCTGCTTGTCTAGCAGCCTCTGCCTCTGCAGCAAGTCTTGCTTGTTCTGCATAATAATCTTGTGTAACAGTAACAGCATTTCCAGTAGCAGTGTTTGCATCTTGAACAGCAACTGTTGCAGTATCTGCTAAAGAATTGGCAGCTTGTAATGTAGCATCCGCTGTGCTTTGAAAAGTTGCAAGTTTTTGTTGTTCTGTAGATAAATTTGCTTGTGCTGTTGTTAAATCTTTTTGTGCCAAATCATATGCTGCCTGTGCTGCATCAATAACAGATTGTTGAGCATTTACGGCATGAATAGCATCTTGCCATGCTTGATAAGCAGCATCTCTTACTGCTAACTGTGTATTATAAGCAGATTGAGTAGATATTACATTGGCTTTTGCTGCATCTGCTGCTGCAAGTTTAACTGGATCTACTGTTGTTGTAGTTGTACCAAATGCTGATGAACCAGGTGTTGTAAAATAACCAGTGCCATCTGCTTTAGTAATGCCCCAACCAAGAGTTACTCCAGCACCGCCACCATTTTCGTAATACCAAATAGTAAGTTGTTGTGTTTGACCACCAGTCACTGGATAGGTTGGGCTATATCCGCTCCAATTTAATCCTTGATCTCTCCAGTTGCTTATTGCAAGAGTTCCATTGACATAAAGTTTAGAACCATCATCTGAATAGATTGCATACTTGACAGCCGTAGCATCTGTTGGAACAGCGATTGTTCCATCAAAACGAATGATTACGTGGTCTGATAAACCAGAGTTCAGCACAACTCCGTTACCCCAGTTAAATGCAATGTTGGGGACTGTAGTAGTAAGAATAGGTGTCGGATTAGAAATAGAAGGAGCAGCACCATTTGTAGCACGATAAACAGTTGCTGTAACACCATTAGTGGTAGTGGTTATAGTTCCATTATTTTGCAAATCTGTTACTGCATTTGTTAAATTATCTTGTGCTATTTGAACATTGCTTGTAGCAGTTCCAAGATTAGAATTTTCTGTATAAAAGCCAGACTCTGTTGTTCTTTGAGTATCTTTAAAATCTGGTAGCTTTGCAACCTCAGTTGTTAAACTAGTTTGAGCATTGTTTGCCGTTACTGTAGCTGAATCTACAATAGTAACGGATTGCGTTACTATTGCTGTTTGTGTGTCTACTGCAGCAATTGCTGTTTGTGCAACTTTTGTTGCAACTGTAGCGGAGTCAATTGTTTGTTGAGCTACTTGAATTTTGCTATTTGCCTCAGCAACAGCAGATGCCATAGGTTCTTGTGTAGTAGCTATAGAAATTGCTGTTGAGGTATCTGTATTAGAAACGTTTGCTTGAATTGTTGAAATTATTGCATTCCCATTTGCTTCTGAGGTTGTTTGAAGGTTTGAGATGGCTGCATTAATTTTATTTTCTACAACAGCAACTGTAACAGTTGATGTATCAATAACAGCATTTATTGTTGAAGTATCTGCTATCGCAATTGGAATATCTGAGACGGGCTGGGAAGTATTTGTGGCAACGGGTACATCATCCGCATGTGCTTTATTAGACGGGAAAAGAAATAGCAACCCTGTAGTAAACAAGGTTGCTATTATAAATTTAATATTCTTGGCCATTTAGACCTCCACGTAGAAGCGTCTACGTGTATATTATACCAGAATAATTAAATAATTAGTTATCCATTTGAATCAACTGTTTTTTGGTCTGCTGCAGTAACATACTTATTATATGCTGCTACCCAATTTGTTGCAATTGCTTTTTGTGCATCCGCCAAAGAAATCTTTGCAGAACAAATCATGTTCTTTAGTTTTGTTTCAATAACATCCTTTTTACGTGCATTATTACCTGCATATGGTTGAGGCCAAAGATTCTTAGGGTCTGTTGGACTTCCACCAAGTTGTAATGAAATTAAATGATCTTCTTCATAATTTGCTGGACTTGCACCAAATGTTGCAACTAAAGACTTATATGTCGAAGCCATTTGTGTAGATTTAAGTTTATTTGTATATGAAACTGGAGGTCTTACTGTCCCCGTCCAATTTGCCTTACAAATATTTTGATTAATATTTGCTTGATTTACAGCAGGGTTTACTGCCCCTGGAGTTACTGCTGAATTAGGAAGTACCCAATCAGGTGTGGCTGCTGAAGCTGTTGATGCCAAAGCAAACATAGCAAATAAAAATGCGATTACAATTTTATTTTTCATGCTGTATAGGCTGGGCGACCAAATCCTACCACTGTAGCCCACTTACCAGCTTTGTTCCCTACTTTGTATCCACGAATATTTGATGCAACTTCTCCACCATTATCAGGGCTACCTGTTGGCTTATGATCTGGAGATGTATTTCCTTCAACAGTTGTGATTGTTCCATCACCATTATTCTTAAGTACTACACCTACGTGTTGAATCAAGTCTGTTGGCTTTGCTTCTGCTGAGAAGTGGAAAAAGATTAAATCTCCTGGCTTTGGGTCTGCTTTAGCAGCATCCGTCCAAGTTCCTGCTTTCTTAAATGCATCGGCTCCTGCTGGAGTGTATACTACATTTGGGATTGTTACTGCAGAATTGTGAGCGCACCACATCATGAAGCTCCCGCACCATGCTTGACCATCGTGTCCTGTAAACTTGCCGTAATCTGTTTCGTTATCCTTTGGACCTTCTACAACACCAACCTGAGACATTGCTACCTCAAGAAAACGTGCTGCGGATCCTGGCTTATTAGCCCCTACTGGGGGTACTGATTTTGCTGTCATTTTATTTATTCTTTCTACTAAGGTATATGATTAACATACACAAATATTTTATCACATTTTTTAAATAATACTTTTTAGTATTTCATAGTAATAATTGTCTTTTAAATGATCTTTTTCATCTCTATATTCATTGGGATTTAATAATAAATGATCAAAGTCTTTTTCAATACTTATAGGCTCTTTTATACCATTTTCTAGGCACTCTTCTTTTAGTGCTAAACAAAAGCTCAAGTAATTATCCAAATAAGATTGACGAATATGATTTGTTAAAAGTGGATAAATAATTTGAATTTTTTGTTTTAAAAAATTATCAATTAAAATTTTTAAATATTTTTTAACAATTTCTTTTTCATTATTTTTTAATATAAAAATATCATTATATCCATACCAAAAAAATATTTCATATTCATTATTAATTTTATTTAAATCTTCAATTAATGAAAAATCTATTGCTTCACTGTAATCTAAATCACATCCATCGTAATAACAATATAAAGTAACTATTTCAAAATCTTTTTCTTTAAAATTTGTTAAAGATAAATGTCTTGGCTTTTTAGTGTTGATATCCAAAAACATTTTTTGCTTACCATCAAACTTAGAATCATAGTTTGGGTTATCAAAATATCTTTTCCTAGTTGCCCTGGTAATTGAAGCAACATGAGAATCACCAGATATGAATATTTTTTTCATTTTTTAAAAATACTAAAATGTAATCTGCTTTTAATTTTATTTTTTCTTTCATCAGATATCCATTTATTTATATTAAATAAATAAGTTGATATGTATATAGTAGAACCAAATATAAAGCCCCACTGCTTTGTTATAATGCTATACCAAACCCAAGCAAACTCTGTAATAATACTTACAATGTAGCCCCGCCAATTTTTTTGTCCGACAATTAACAAACCAATTACACCAATAATTGATAAGCACCAAGACCATAATTGATTATTCATAATATCTCCATTATACCAAAAAGAGGGTAAGGTTGCCCTTACCCTCTAATTTAAGTTATTTACTTAACTGCTGCAAACTTATACTTCTTAGCCTGAGCATTATACTTAGCAACTAACGCAAGGTATGCCTTGTTTAATGTTGCAAGATCTGCAGCGTGTGCTGCCTTTTCAAGTGTAAGAGCAGTTGTTGCTGCATTAAGTGAAGATGTTGCTGCATCTGCTGCTGTTGCTGCTGATGCCTTTGTAGCAGCGTGTGCTGCTTTCTCTGCCGTAAGTGCTGCATTTGCAGTTGCAAGTGCTGCATTTGCAGTTGCAAGTTGTGCATTAAGTGATGCAACCTGTGCATTGAGTGCAGCGATCTGTGAACCAAGGTCAGATACTGAGAATGTTGCAATTGCTGACTTAACTGCCGTAGGAAGTCCTGTTGCGGTTGCTGCAATTGAAGCATCTGTTGCAACCACAGTTACTGTTCCTGCTACTGCTGTAGCAAGTGTACCTGTTGCTGAACCCAATACTGTTACTGGTGTTACACCTGCTGCAGAAGTTACTGTAGAAGTTGTAAGAGTCTTTGTAATTGATGCATCAGAGAATGTTGCACCAATTAATGTTACAGAAACAGCCTCAGATGCAACTGGATTTCCAAATACGTCTGTTGCTGAAACAGAAATTGTTGGAATAGTTCCTACTGCTGTTGCTGATGGCACTGCGACTGCAACGTTTGCTGCCACGCCTGCTGTACCCTTAATGTAAACAATTGTTGAATACGCACCATTTGTAATGGTAACTGATCCAACAGAAGTTGAAGTTGTGTATGCATATACTGTTGCTGCAACACCTGTTGATGTTACAGAAATTGATGATACACCTGATGCAACAGAAACTGGTGCAAGGGTTGTGTTAAGTGCTGAAACAAGCTTTACGCCTGATGCAACAAAATTAATTACTGTTGCGGTATCTGCTGTAGCAGCAAGTGCTACTGTATTTGATGAATCAATTACATTTGATACTGGAACTGCCACCGTTACTGGTGCTACAGTTGTTGTTGTATTGCTTGCTCCAGCTACAGTTACTGCCAATGGGGCTGCATGCGCTGAAGTTGAAATGCCCACAATTGCAAGTGCTGCAGCAGTTGCAAGGGCGATCTTCTTTGTTACGTTCATTGTTTTCCTTTTCTTTATATAGGTTATTTTCCTAGGTTTTTACCCAATAATTTAGGTAAATCTAATATTCCCTTTTTAAGGGCTTCCAACTCTTTTTTAAGTCGGGCATTTTCTTGCTTTAATTCTGATGCAAGAAACTCTATTCTATCACATTGTATTTGTTTTTGCTCTAACGCTTCAGTATACCAACTGAGTTTTTTCTGAGAATCGTGCCAAAGCTCTTCGTAGTCTATATTTTTTTTACGTTTAAACATTTTATCCTACAATATTGTAAAATTATCTATAAATGAACGCTCTGGATCAATTTCTTCATCCAAACCTAAGTAATCTCTAAGCGTCCCTGGCATTTGTTTTTCAGATGAAATTTTTGTTATATTGTTAATCTTATAATACTCTTCTTGTTTTTCATCTGCAAGATCTTCATCAAATGCATCATAAGAATAAACATGTATTTCTCCGTCACCCTTAGGAGTCAATGATATCGCATTATAAATTGCCCCGCAAGTTGCGTCAGCAAGGTCTTTTGAGCCTTTTCTTGGGTGGTCAACCTTATCCCTTTTAACAATTCTTAATTCAAGCAACTCATCAATAAGTAATTTAAGATAAGGACCACGAACACGTTCTTCCATAATTGTTAAAACCATATCTTCATAATGTTTTTTTGCTACAGATAATATTTCACAATTCATTCCTTGAGCTTTTAATTGCTCCATCATATCAAAAGAATTCCATCTATCAAATGTGACTCTACGAATATTAAACCCCATTTGTTTTAAACTAATTATATAGTTTTTTACTTCTGTGAAGTCTACAGTTTTTTCTTTTGTTGGTGTCCAATATCTAACAGCGTCTACTATAACCATTGGTGCTGCATCAGTCATTGCTCCAGACAATTTCATAGTAACCCAAGAATCAACGTGTGCCATTGTAACGGCACAATGGTCATGCTTTTGAGCTAAATCTACGTGAACGTAATAAGATTTTTCTTCTTCGGGCTTAAACCAATCTTTAAACGAACCATCGTCGTTAATTGCTATATTTAAATTACTAAATGCTTTCTCTACTTTTTCACGTGATCTAAACATTGCATCTACAGCATCTGGGGGCATACAAGCAAAACGAGACAAAGCATCTATTGGATCGGAGTAAAAATTCATAGCAAGATCTTCAATTTTAATTGTTGGGTTAATTTCCCATGTGGGACGCTTTAAAGCAAAAACTCTGGGAACATTGTAATTAATAATATGATCTTCTTCCCAAGATATTGTAAATGTATTTCCTTCTACATCATCTGGCAAATCATTATCTATTTTAAAAGTGTGTGTTCTTTCAACAACTTCTTTTTCTGCCACCACTTCATTATATCTTTGTTGGATATAATCATTTTTAAAGCGTGGGAAAGAAAGTAATACTACCTTGCCAAACTGTGGAAAGCGAGAATCTACAGATCCTCTGAACATCTTATATATTGCAGCAGCAGTTTTTGCCTGCTCATTTCCACTTGTTGAATCCAAATCAAAACCAGATATCTCATCAAGTACGGCAAATAAAAGATTATATCCCTCCCAGGATTCTCTTTGGGAGTGGCCTGAGTGAACTGTAATATTTTTAGAAAAAGAAATACTTGAAACCTTTGATTCATACTTTCCATCAAACCAACGGCATCTTTCAATTCTTGCTTTAAATCCTTTAAAGAAAACTTGTTGTGCTTGTATAGCATTTACTGCGACGTTAATAATATCAATATAATCGCCTGGGGGCTTGCCATAATATCTAGCTGGGTCTTTTAAACATAATAGTAAATAAACTATATATGAGCAAGCAATAGTAGAAGTATAGTCTTTGCCCGACCCCTTGCCCAATTGAAATATAACTTCATTACAAGTTTGCTTCCAACGCTTATCGCCTTCAACTTCTCCAAATAATTTAATAAGTGTTTCTTTTTTGTATATTTGAGTTGAAGCTTTAATCATTTGATATTGATATTCAGATAAAGGTGGAAGAGATAAATAATTTTTTGAAGTTACAAACTCTTCAATTTCAACAGGAGTTTCTTCAAAAGCATCCTCGTCTAAAGCTTCTAAAAAATCTCCAAAGTCTATTGATGACATTTTAGTCCACAACTATTGGTTCTACTATATTTGTAGCAAGAGAAAGCCTTCTTGCAACCTCTTGTTTGCAATGCATACAATTTGAAGTTACATCTCTTAATATTCCAACTAAAATTTCTTGCTTGCGTTCCGTTTCAAGAATTTGATCAGCCATTTCATTTTTTTCAAGAACACCCGCTTTTTGCAACATGTCAATTCGTTTTCCTTCTACATCTGCCACAAGCTTAAGAGATTGCGCTTTTACATTTAAAGCCTCTTGAGCATCTGCTTGCTCTACAGTATTCCAAGCTTCTTTTATAATCATAGAGTAGTGTTGATCGGCAGCACCTAGTGCTTCTCTTGCTCTTTCCCTAATACCAGTGTCGCCCTGCATTAAATCTCGCCAATTTTTTAACATTTGGTTTACTTGAACTGGTTTTAAATTTAATTGCTTAGCAATTTGATTTGGGTTATTGCCCTTAATAAATTCAGCAACAACTTTATTCATTTGCTCAAAATGATCTGCTAATTCCATTTCCACTATTTCATTCCCCCTGCGGTGGGTGCCCAAACTAATCCTGGTCTATCAATTCCACGAATCATTCTGTAGCCACATTTTGGACATGAAATCATAATTTCATCTCTCTGCTCCATTTTAACTACTTCTTCTTTTTTTATTTCACAAGTTAAGCAATTGTATGTATATGTTGGCATTATTTCCTCTTTTTTATTTCATGTTTTTCTAAATATCTTATAATAGTCATTGAACTACAACCTGCTTCTTTTGCTATTTCTGTAATGTCTTTTTTATCCGTAACATATCTTTTATACAACCATTGTTTAGATTCATAAAGTTTCATTACTTACCGCCCACCAAGCAATTCCCGCAGCGTCCGCCACATTGTCGGAACTAGTCTGAACGCCAATGCTTCTAACAAAGTTGATTGTTCTTTCTTTCCTGCGTTCTCGAATTTTTCCTTTGATCCAACTATCGGATCTTCCTGGGAATTCAATTTTTATTGCCTCTTTTTCTGCTTTATTGTAATTTTTGTTGCCTATATAACTTTGCCATGTTATTGGATGCACTTCTATTACTTCTATATTATCAGTAAGAAGTTCAGATATAATTGTACCAAAAACGTAAGCCATTTTCAACCCAGTGGCAACTGATCTCACTGATACTGCGGCTTCAATAGCAACAAAATCATACTCAATAAGATTGGTTAAGGCACGAATTTTTCTTTTAGCATCTAATATTCTTTTATAAATATTGTCGCCCTCAAAATTAATTTCACCCCATTTTGCTGGAGTTTTACCATTCATTAAGCAAAACGCTATGCTATTAGTGCTTGCATCTACGCCCAATATTTTTTTATGTCTATTTTTTGAAAGATCAGCTAATTTCATTTAACATATCCAGTATTGCTTTGCGCTCTTTGGACCTCTCTTTAGACTTACATGATTCACAAATATTTTCAGTAGAATACCTGCTTAAAGTAGAATTACAACCTTTATTGTTACACTTAAATGCAACGCCAGCCCTTCTGGCCTTTCCATTATAATACTTTTCTTTAATTTTTATATTAGTGGCAATTTTACAACATTCATCAGAACAATATTTTTGATTATGTGTTTTTGCTTCAAATTCATTATTGCAATTATCATAAGCACAAATCACGATGTCTCCATAAGCTCAATAATAATTTCTCCATCTTGATCTTTCATATCTTTCCAGCATACTTTTTTAACTGGACAATAAGAACAAGGCATTCTAGTTTTGCTTTCCCCAGCTCTGTTTGGAAGGGTATTGTCTTCGTAAGCTTTATAAACTTCTTTTAACCAAGAATAGACATAGTCTAGCAATTCTTGATTTTTTTTATTCATTTCAATTGTAATTAATAAAGGCTCTTGATCATTTTTATTTTCATAAAAGAAAACTCCAGTCTTATGACCTTTTTCTCTCATATATATTAATAATTGAAGTAAATGATTTGGCTCTGGTATTTCAGAAATCTTTTTTGAATAAAACTTATCGTCTTTCATTGATTTTATTTCAAATGGAATTTCTTCGCCCGTTTCAGTATTAACAAACAAAGTATCTCTAAAACCTCTAATTGGTGGATCTGATGAAAGTATTTCGGTTTCATGCTCTACTACTTTATAAACTTTATTCATTTTACTAAATCTATTTTGTAATCTATCGTGAGTAAAAGTTCCATTTTCCATATTGGCTTTTGCTTGCAAAGTATTATTATCTTCAAACTCAGCTCCATTAAAAGCCAAGAACCAATATCTAGCACATTTACCGTGACCGTAACCTATAGTACTTGGAGCAAAAGTTTTCTTTTGTGTAAAGCCAGCTTTGCTTTCAAATGTTTCTTCATATTCTTGAAGAAACACATTCTTGTCAAAATTTTTATTAACTTTGTTGATCTTTAGCTGACCAATTCCCACTTAAGCCCCAAATCTTGCTGTATATTTTAATGCATCAACTAATTTATCAATACTATCTGCTGCCGTATAGTAAGTATTTTTCTTCTTAGAAGAATCCCCACCCTTTTCAAAAGTTGTATAGTATCTTGCCTGCATAGCAAACTTTGCACTAATTGCTTGCAACTGGACGATTAAAGCAGGTGCTTTTGCTGAAGGCACATCAGGTTTGGTAATAAGTTTAATTATAAGGTCTAAGGCTGAATCTAAATCTTTATCATTCATAAATTCAGACAAATCATTAAATTCAGTAATTTCACTTATTGATTCAATAATATTATCACTCATTATCTATTTGCCTTTTTTACCAATTGCTTTTTATGAATAACTGTATATGGACCAATAATAGTCTTGACTGTTCCATCTTTTCTTAACTTAATAATATTTCCATCTTTTATTTGAATATCGTTAAAGGGATGTGATCCTTTATGCCTTCTCATTATGTGCCTCCCAACACTCAATCATTTGTTCCAATAATGACCATTCAATGACAGCGAGTCTAGTTTTTTGACCCTCTCCTCCAAGGATAAGTTTAAGAACTGGGTATTTATCCCTAGAAACCTTAAACGTATCTGTGCAAATTTTAGCCCAGATTTCCTTACTAATGGATATTGACTTTGCATACTCCTTATAGTCAACGACAAAATCATGCCAGATAGCATCACCTTTTTGATAATCGCCACGCCCAGAATTTTTTTGAGCTTTTGCTCCATCACGCTTTACCTCGCCACGTTCAGTCAAATTGCATTTCCGTTCTATGATTTTTTGAACAAACCCAAATTAATTTAGAATTATTTTTATCCCAGTATGCAAATTCTGAGCTTTCTTTGCAATACTTACATCCATATTGACCATAAAGTTTTTCCCATTGATCCAAATCTTTACTTTGTGAATTATTCACAAAATTATTTATTTTACTCATACAAACTATTAGATAAACTTTCTACTACATCAGGGTTATCCTTTAAATACTCTAAAGCTTTATTTCTTCCCTGAAATCTTTCTTCACCAATAGTATACCATGCACCGCCCTTTTGAATTTTACCCATCATTTCGGCAGAATCAAGAACTTCACCTATTGAATCAATTCCGACTTTATCTCCTTGATAGTAAAAATCGTATTGACCTGACTGGCCCATAGGGCCAAGCTTATTGTAATCAACGATCCAGTTGACGGGTCTACCCACTTTTTGTTCAATGATCTTGTCACCAACTTGGATTCCAGCCTTGATAGCATTTGCTTCAGCTTCTGAGGACCAAAGCTTGATAATGGTGCTAGAGAAAAACTTAACAGCCATCCCTCCAGTGGGTATATGAGATGCATGCATACTTCCAAACTGGTTTCTCTGCTGAGAAATAAGAACCAATAACGTATTTTTGTTGGCATAATTAAGCATTTTGACTGCATGTGTCATATCCTTTGCTTCTGCGCCAATCTGCTTGGTGTCTTCAAGTTTCTTGAGATCAGAACTATCTTTTTCAAAATAGATAGCGGGGAGTAATGCTGAAATAGAATCAACAACAATAATATCTACTCCCGCCTCCATAAGCTGAGTAGCAACATCAACCATGTCATTAATGCTTTTTGCTGGTGAATAGATAAGGGAAGAGGAATCTACACCTAGGGAAGCTGCCCAATTAGAATCATAAGATGCTTCAGAATCAATCCAAGCGCAAGTTTTACCTTCTTTTTGTGCCATACCTATCATTTGCAAACAAAATGAAGATTTACCAGCAGACTTGTTACCCCAAATAAGGACTTGTCTTCCAAAACCCAAGCCACCTTTTAAACCTAAGTTTAAGCCTATGCTTGGTGTTTTTTGTCTTTCTACACTTATTTCTGTTGCAAGTTGAATTCTTTGTCTGGTCTTGGGATCCAACCCAGCCAATATTTTATCTGCAACTAGGGACATTATTCCTCAGAAACTGTATCGTTTTGTTGTACTTCTGAAAGAGGGGTTAATGAGAAGTCTACTGATTTATCTTCTCTTTGATTTACAGCAATAGTAAAACTACCATAGTTTGCAATTAAATCTTCCAAAGCCACATTAATTGAGCCAGTTGTTTTTAGGATTGAAGCAAGAATTTGCTCAACGCTAATATTAACATTTGGTTGTTCTGAATTTGTATCTGTAGATACAACATCTTGTGTTGTTTCGTCTGTCATTCTATATCCTTTACATATTTAGTTCCGTCATCCAATTTGGAAATAACGGGAGAACAGAAAGATCCTGCTTTCATCTTTCCTAGTGCTAGGTTATACATTTTTGGAAATGCTATAACTCTATACAATTCTTTTGTTTTATCTGAGTAAATAATGTGTGCCATCATTTTTCCTTGCTTTGTTTTATAGTGTGTAAAATCTATTACAAGCTTTTTATCATCTGGCACGTCTAAACTTTGAGTGTGTAAATAATTAACAAATGGTTCATCTTTTTTATTAATTACATCTTCTATTGTAACATATTTATGAATTCTATTATCCCCAACAAGGAAAAAATACATATTTCCTGTTTCAATTTGTGTATTTTCTGAGTGGAAAATCCCAATTGATCCTGTATCATCTACAAGTTCTACACGAGACCAGCCCTTACCCTTTTTAATTTGTTTAACCATTGCCATAAGAATATAGCAACCCTCTTCCAAAAAATCTTGCAAAGGAGTGACCTGTGATTTAATATAAGGTGTTAAACCACGTGTATCAAATTTAGGTATATTTAAATACTCATAATAATACTGAGATTCATTACCAGTCCTAGGGTTATCTGAAAATGTTGCTGCGCCAATCATACTTAATGAAGATACAGCTCTTGAATTTATGCCCGACTTTTTTGTTTCTGCGATTTCTTGTAGGTGAGCAAACGATCTATATGGTCTAGAAACAATAAGCTTTTTTCCAATATTTTCTGAAATAAACTTAATATTTGCAAGACCAAATCTAATGGCATTACCTTGTATGCTAAAATCGAGTTCTGATTCGTTGACGTGAGGGAGTAATATTTTAATTCCGAGTCTTTTAGCTTCGAGTAAATATTCTGTTCTAGCATCTTTGTCACCTTCATTTTTGAGAAGAGCAAATACGAATTCAAGCGGATAATAATGCTTAAGCCAAGCAGTCCAATAACCAAGAAGGCTGTAAGCAACAGCGTGGGAACGATTAAAAGAATACCCAGCATGCGCTTCAAAATCATGCCAAAGGTGCTCAGCATCTTCTTTTGATATGTAATTTCTTGCTCCTGTAATGAACTTATCACGGAATATGTCAAATTCTCTTGCGTCTTTCTTCTTTCCAATAATTTTTCTAACTTTATCAGCTTCAGACCAAGACATACCACCTAGGTGCACACAGGCTTGCATAACTTGTTCTTGATAAATAATAACACCATATGTACGCTCAGTAAATTGTTTCATCATAGGATGAACATATGTGACAATTTTTTCTCCACGCTTACGGCCAAGATACTCTGCCCCCACAGTATTCATAGCACCTGGGCGCACAAGGGCATTTGATGCAACCATGTCTTCAAAATTATCAACACCCATTTTAATTAAAAGATTTGTATAAGGTGTTGCTTCTGCTTGAAATACGCCTTTTGTAAAACCATTAGATAAATCATAAAAAATATTTTTGTCGTCTAGCGGCAATGAATTTAATTCAATTATTTTGTTGTGCCTTGTTTTAATAATATCAACTGTATCTTTAATAACAGAAAGTGTTTTAAGACCAAGAACGTCAAATTTAATAAGGCCTAGGTCTGCTGCCTGGTCCATATCATATGCAACAACTGGAATTCTTCCAGACACGTCGTCACTTGCGTCGCTTCTTGATTCCATTGGAGCAAAGTTTACAATAGGCTCATTAGATACCACAACACCAGCTGCATGCATACCTACAGAACGAATTCTTCCACGAAGTTGAGATGCAATCTGCATAGCTTCAGGATACTTTTCAATAAACCATCTAGAATTTGGGTTAGACTCAAAATCTTCAAATGTTTCAATTCCTTTAAGAGCTTTATTAACTTCTCCCAGTGGTATATCAAAGACTCTAGATGCATCTCTAACAACACCTTTATCTTTAAAATACTGATAAGTAGAAATAGAAGCGACGTTCTTAAACTTTTTGCGTAAAAAATCTTTAACTTCTCCACGACGGCGATCCATAAAGTCTGTATCAATATCTGGAAAGTCATTACGCTCTGGGTTAATAAAACGAAAAAACAATAGGTCAAACTTAATTGGGTCTACTTCTGTAATACCCAATAGATAACATACTAAACTTCCCGCTGCCGATCCACGCCCTGGGCCAACAAGGATTTCATTTTCCTTTGCCCAATTAACCATGTCGCTAACAACAAGAAAATAACTACTAAACTCTTTGTCCTTGATGACAGCAAGTTCTTCTTCCAATCTTTCTTCATAAACATTATCTCCTAAAAATGATGAAGTTAATCTTTTTTGCTCTAGTGATTCTTTACACATTTTTATTAACTGTTTGTGTGGATCAGTTTTTGGTTTAGGTAATAATTGAAGATTTTCGTGAAATTCATAATCTTCAACTTTATCCACAATTTCTTGAGTATTTGTATAAATTTCATCTGAATACGAATCGCCAAAGTCTGCTTTTAATTCATCAACACTTTGGATATATACATTAATATCTGAAAAAGAAATTGGACGATCTGGATAGAGGTGATCTAATTTTTCAAAAATATTGTTAAATTTTTGACTTGTTTCGTAATTAGCATTATCTGCAACATCAGGCTTTGTTGATAAAATTAGTAATGCTTCTTCCAATGCCTTTTGATCTTTTGTTGCATAATGACAATCGCCAGTAGCGACTACCTTTACTCCTTCTTGCTTTGCCATTTCAATTAATGTTTTATTAATTTTTTCTGGATTGTGTGATTGAACTTCTACATAAAAGTCTTCGCCAAATCTATTTGCAAACCAGTTCATGTATTCTCTTGCCTTTGGGATATCTCCACGCTCTAAGGCTTTGCAAATTAAACCATTAAGGCAGCCAGATAAAATAATCAAGCCGTCGCCATACTCATCCAAAATCTCAAAATCAATTCTTGGCTTTCTGTAATATCCTTCAGTCCAAGCAAGTTCTGAAAGTTTATTTAAATTTTTAACGCCTTGATTATTTTTTGCAAGAATAATAAGATGATTGAATACTTGTGTATTATCATCACGCTGTTTAATATCACGTCTGTCAAAACGATCTGTTGCAGAAATATAAGCTTCAAGGCCAAGTATTGGCTTCATTCCCAATTCTTTTGCAGCAATCTGCATATCTCTATGTGATGCTAGAGTCCCGTGATCTGTTATAGCCATTGCCTTTTGTCCAGCATTTTTTGCAGCTAATAATAGTTCACTTGGTGGGCATAGCCCATCCATCAAAGAATAGTGCGAATGCACATGTAAATGTGTGAAATTCACCAATACCGACCTTTAGTTTAAATTACCACTCAACAGATGAAGAAGTGGTTGCTTCGCTTGAAGTCTCTGAAACAATTCCGTTATAAAAATTTTCTTGTTCGCTATACGCTACATCACGAACAGCTACCTTAGACAAGTCAAACAACTCATACTTATCAAGATCAATTGGCTCTACGTTTGCAGTAGGCAATGGAATAATGCTGTAATTAGTATCCTTTTGAGTTCCGCTACGCTTAATCTTCCAAATCAAATTTGTGATGCTGCCAGTTTCTGCTGCATACTGACTAATTTCTGCAGTTGCACTCTTTGGACCAATTCCTTGTGACATGATTGCAACATAAGGTTCTTCCTTATCATCATTAACAAGTACGTTTACATAAAAACGAGGCTTTGCCTTCCAACCAGACTTTGGCATTTTTCTATCTGCTTCGCAGCCATAGCATTGACCTTGGTCTTCGATTGTACAAACAGCTTTGCGCTTATAGTCTTTTGGATTAGTATGTTCAATAGCGACAATCCCTAGACCTGCTTTTTGTATGTAATGTGGGGAATCAGGATCAATCTCCTGAAGAAAACGAATTTTAGTACTTTGCCCGTCGTCTAACTTTAACCAACGACCTTTTGGGCCACCTTCATTTGAAAAAGAAGGTTGTTCAATTGCTTTGTTAATAGCGTTTAAGCCTGTTACGATACCCATATTATATTCTCCTTAGTATATGTGGAACGATAAAATGTTCCTGTCTTATATATTATATCACAAAGAAATATATTCAAAGTGATGTTTTGCGTTTTTTATACAACTTTTGATTTCTTCATCTGTTAAATCTCCCATGTCTTTTGCATCATGTGGATAAACAACAGAATCATTATAATTAGCCCACAAAATTTCTTTCCACTTTAAAGTAGTAGCAATTTGATTTCCTAATTTTCTACCAGCTTCATCTGAATCTGTAGCTATTATAATTGTTGAAGCATATTTATTTAAGTTGGCTAAATTTTCTTTAGATATATGACCGCCCAATGTGGCAACTACATTAGGGAAACCTGCTTGATGAACACGAATTGCATCAAAACAAGACTCAGTTACAATGATCTTGCTTCCAAATTTTTTAGCTCTATGTATGTTAAACATAGTTTTGCTTCGTGGTAAGTTTGTACTATTTTTGAAAGACTTTCCCTCTATAGATCTTCCAACCAATCCTACTGGTTGCCCATTAGGACTATGCACTGGGACAGTGACCATATTTTGATTTTCCGAATAGCCAAGACTAAAATATTCAATTGAATTTAAATTTATATTTCTTGAATCAAAATATTCTACAGCTTTTTGACTAGACATTAAATTATCATGCAACGTATCTAAAATTTCTTGAGAAAACTCTTCAAAGTCTGGCTGCACCTCTAGAAGCTTTGCAAGGTCTTCATCAAAATGCTCAATTTTCATCTTATCTATTGACAAAAGCATACGATTTGCTTCGCCTTCACTCATAGACCCGACTCTTTGTATTAGGTGCTTTAAATTCCCCTTAGCATCACAAGATGGGTTATAGCAAACATAAAGACCTTTTGAATAACTTATGGCAAATGATGGGGTTTTTTTATTTGAGTGAAAGGGGCATAGGCATAAGAAATCTGTACTTGTTTCAGAAACAATTTTTACACCAATAGTCTGAAGAACCTCACGCAATTGCGTTTGGTTATAAGATTCAACAATCATTTTATTTATGCACTACCATCTGAGTTTACTTGCAACTCCTCTTTAACATGATGGAACCAATATGGCAAAACATATCTAGCTCCTTCAATAAGTTCTGATACAAAATGCGTACCTAAATAGCTAGATGGAAATATCACACAACTACCAGCTTCTGGCTTTATTTTTAAATCAGCATATGGAAAATTAATTTCTCCGCCACCATAACCGTCATTTAAGTATACTACTCCAGATATTACTCTAGTACTTCTCCCTAGGTCTGTGTGTTGTGGCAAAAACCCGCCCTGTTCATATTTTAATAATGAAATTGGATTTTCAAGACTTTTTGCTTCTTGTCTTGCAAGTGGGTATATTTCAAAATACTTTTCCATAGCAATATTTACACCATCAGTAATAGTTTTTGAAATAAATAATTGTTCTTCATAAAATTTATCATTTGAGTTAAGGTCAATTGTTCTTGGAATATTTTTTTTCATACAAAAATGTAAATCGTCATAATCCCAAGGAGACCACTTTGTAGTCTTAACATAAGATGATGTGTTAATTATCTTATGTTCAAGATCTTCAATTTTATCAATTATTTCATTGCAATTTGATAGTATATTTCTAACATAAACTATACCCATTGAATATTTTTCTATTATCATATTATCATTTCTTAATAAATTTTTGCCCTGAAAATCCTATATAGTCTAGAGCTTTTTTCTTTCCTAAGTATACACCAAACATAATTAATTGAAATGAGTAGGCATCTTTTTTTTGAACATAAGTAATTTCCCATTGAGATTCCATATCTAAAACTGGAACATATCCTTTTGCAAGCATGTCTTGCACCAAAAGTCTTTCATGCATTTCTCTTAAGCGACCTAAATCTTTATCGCTTTTTATAAGTCCGCCAGTCAAAAACTGATGTATAGTTTTCTTTAACATATTTTCTCCATATGGATTATGGATTAATTATAACATTTTAGACTACTATTACATACCTTCGTATATCTCTTTAACGATTCCTCTGTTTAAATCCCAATCAAGCCTAAAATCAAATTCTGTTCCATGTCTATTTTTGCGACTTACAATTTCTATGATATTAGTATCTGGAACTCTATGCACAGCGATTGCAATGTCAGCATCATATTCAATAGCTTTTGACCATGCAACTTGTGACAATAAAGGTGGATTATCTTGATCTGAAATATCATCCATAGTTGCAGCGGTAATATCAATTACAGGAATATTATTTCTTACTGCTAAAAGCTTAAAGTCACGAGAAATGTTTCTATTTCTTTCTACTTCAGAATTGCTTTTTTTAGTATCATTAAACAATTGATGATAATCAAGAATAACAATATCAGGCTTATGCTGATCAATCTTTGCTTGTACTGTTGCAGGAGTTACTTCTCCCGCACCTTCATTAGAAACAAGAATAAATGATTGTTTGTCTGTAAACTTTTTTTCTCCCCAGTTATGAAAGCTATCCATATCAATAGAGCCTTTTGCAAAATCTGAAGCCCTAAATAATCCCGATCCCATCATTGTATAAATACGATCTCTCATATTTTCAGGTGTCATTTCAAGTGATACAATCATGGGCCTAAAACCCTGCTCCCAAGCCTTACAGGCCAGATAAGAAGCAAACCATGTCTTACCCCTACCTGCCCATCCAATCATCACCATAAGGTGTCCTGGAGCCATTCCTGTAGGGTATGCAAGGTCCAATGCTTTAAACCCAGTCATAATACCTGGGCTTCCACCCATCGCTGCAGATCTTGTTTTAACAGACTCAATGTGTTTTTCGGCTAACTCATAATCTGTTAAATCAATATCACGAACAGCATTTGTTAGTCTTGATAGATTAGACAATTCTGCCTGCATTGATCCCATAATTCTAAGTGGGGCTTCAGATTTTAAACTTGAGCCACTCTTCATCAATAAATCTCTTAATCTTGAAGCAAGAAATTCATTCTTTAATTGATCAAGGTAATATCCTGTTTCTCCCTTTACTGGCTCTGCTTCAAAATCTTTAAATTTTTCTTGCAATACGGATATATCTGGAACAGATCTGAACTTAAGATAATATGATTTTAAACCTTCCCAAACATCACGATAGGAAATAAATATATCATCAACGTTTTCTGCCATTACAGTAGCAATATCTTTATTGCTACATATTGCTGAAATTACTGCAGATTCAGTATTCAATTTTTTCCTGTTCTACTAATTCTTTTGTTTGCGCTTTTACTAATAATCTATGCGCCTGGTCTTTTTCAATTCTTGTTTTCATATCATCTAATTTATCAAAATTAGACAAAAACCATTCAAGTGTATGCCCTGGCTTATTGCATGTGAAATAATATTCAAGTATTTCTTTTGCCCTATCATACCCTATGGTTTCTATAACGTCAAGTAAATCCCATTTTCTTTTATAACGATTTACAACTACGGGCTTATTATACTTGTTTTTGTACAGCTGTTGATATATTCCTATAAGAATGTAGGCTTGCTGATTTTCCTCTTTGCCCATTTATTTTCCTTTTGGCTTTAATTCCAATTCAATTTCTTGCATTTTTTCTACAAGCTTATCTTCAACAAATTTATAAACACGATCTGTTGCAGCACTAGTATTTTCTCCTTCACGAACAAAATCTTCAACGCCAAATAAAACCTTAATACTTTCATAATTACCTAAATTACGTGTGTACTGAAGTTCAACTTTTACGTTAGTCTGATTCGTGGTCATTTGCCTTTTCCTTTTCTGGTTCCTCTAACAAACCAAATCCTGGTTTAAACTTTCTAACTGTCTTTTCTGATAAATGTTGATAAAGTATCATCAATCTATCAGCTACTGCAATTTGAGCTTCTAAATCTTCTTTGTCTACTGCTGTCTGCATAGTGTGTTCTAAAACACGCAATGCATGCTGTAAAACTAATTTTGCTTCTTTGCTAAGCTTTTGATCTACCATTCTGGTTGTTTCCAAACTGGAGCAAACGTTCCATCATCATTTTTTACGTACAAAATTTTCTCATTTCTAAGCAAAGCCTCTAGCTCTGCTTTACTTGGTATAGTAGTAGAGTTTACCATACCATCTTTTCTAGGTCTACCGATGTGTACTGTTTTAAAAAATTCTCTAATATTTCTAATATCTTCTTCAGAAAAATAATATCTACCAAGTTTACTATGATCATCTAGCGAATATGATCTTTGTGGCACTGAAAAATCCCCCGCTTTTAAATGTCTTTTTATAGTATCAATATGTCTATTTAACATTTTTGATACATAAGATATGGTATAAGCGTGTTGTTTATTTTTTCGTACGTCTGACAAATTATAAGCAACACGCTTACCCATTGGATAATTCCATGCAATTATTGTATCTTCAGAGCGGTTGATGTACAGCTTTTTATGAAGGTGGGCATTTAAATAAAAATACCCAATTCCCTTGCTCGAAGCTTTTCTTTTTTCTCTAACCATCTTCCAAATTTACTTCCGTCTTTTTTAATTATCCAACGCTTACCGCAAGCAATGCAATAAAGTTCTATGCGTAATTTTTGAGAAAATACACGATCTATAAAGACTCTTCCATTGCATTTTTTACACCACATATTAAATTTTTTTACTAAGTACTACTACTTAGTTTCCTTTAACTTTGCTGTAACTGCGTCTGTTGCTTGCTCAGCAACAATACCAAATGCTGGATCCTTTTTGTTAACAAAACGCAAGATTACTGGAACTAATGAGCCCCAGAGAGCGTTTGCTACAAGTGCGATCTGTGCACCCTTAAAATTAACAATCGAAACATGGCTTGTGCTTGAAACGATTGTTGCTGCTGCAATAACTTGTCCTAGCAAGTTACGAGCATATGATTCAATTAACGCTTGGTTAATTTTCATTGTTTTGTCTCCTTTAGACACTAAATAATTTCCCATCAACATAACATGTGTAGTCAGGGGAAATTTCCACAATCTGTACGTGAGGATGTTGACCATTCTCAATGTGTGCGATTGCGAAACCTTTTTGCCAATTATGGTTCTGTGTATACTTCATACCCGAACTTTTTTCATCACACATATGACCAATTTCATATCCACGAATTGTTCTTCCACCCGTTGCCACTGGTAATTCATATGTTTGAAAATGTGAAGCAATTCTATGCGAGTGACCTCTAATAAGAGAGATTTGCAAATCATCTATGTCTTTTCTTACTGCACCTGTATCAGCAATTGAAAGTCCATGATGAACATGAATATCACCAAAGCGATGTTTTGGCAATTCATTGTAATAAATATAATCATAACCTAAAGAGTCTAATGACCAAAGTGACTCTGGTGTTATGTCTTTAGCATAGTCTGGAAGCTTCTTGTCAATGTAATCAAAAATTCTAATGTCATGATTTCCTAATGCTGAAAATAATTGAGCATCTGGAAGCATTTCTCTTGTCTTTGCATAAAAATCTCTTGCGCCTTTTGCTTCATGTCTCATCATGGGAACAATAAGGTCTTTGCTGTCGTCTTTATGCAACTGCAAAAATTCTGCAGAACGGCCTTCAGTGTATTTACTATAGCAAGCTTGATCGTCTGTATCTCCCAAATAATCTACAACATCTGGTTTAAACCATTTCATAACCTTAAACCAAAGCTCAATAGCTTTATCATCTTGGTATGGGAATTGTTGATCAGAAGATAACATCCATTTTAAATCGTTAGACAACTAAACACCTTTCATTTGTGTGTATGTGTATAATATACATGTATGTTTTTTATAAAGCAATAATTTATTTTTGAATAGCGTCTAATACTTCTTTTGAGTATTCCGCTTTAGAAACTTGATCTTTATATGTTTCAAGTTCTTGAAGAATTTGAGTGTATTCTGCTCTTAACATTGCTTTTTCCAATTCGTAGGAAGCCGCCATTTCGCCAATACGTTGCTGTAGAGCAGTAATAATTAATTCTGTTTTTTCCATTATTTTTTTATCCTATTAATTAGTTGTAGCAGGAGTTGCTGGCAATTGAGAAATTTGTGCTTCAAGTGCTGCAAGTTGATTAGAAGCATCAGTAATTTGTTTCTCTAAATTAGCAATGATTGAGTGGTCTGGGAAAGCTTTAGAGTTTTCCTCAACAAGACTTATCTGCAAGTTATATTGATTATAAGTGATACTCTTTTGATGAGATTCAATTATTGCTGTTTTTTCTTCTGTTGTTAAATCTACGGCCATTTTTCCTCCTTTCTTAGTATAACATAATAAATATTTTAATTAAAATCAATCCCCGCATATTTAAAAAATTCATCCAGTGTTCTTTTTGAGCCTAGGGCGTCGGGGCCAATGATTTTATTATGTATAATAGTTCTAATTTCATCATTAGATTCTCTTATTAATGCTTCAGTTTGTTTTGGATAGTCTAAAGTAGGTTGTCTTCTTTGACTACTTACTGGATCCCCAAAATAAAGATGGTAAAGGTTTTGTTGTTCTGGTAGCATTAAGTCATAGCCATGAGTAAAAAATCTAGCTGCTGTAAGAAACTCTTCGCCCCACATAAAGATTTTGGGATTTAAAGGTATTTCAGATATGTTTCCAGCACCAAAAATTTGTCCCCCCGCAACAGAATTTGTAAATATATTTTCTGGTTTATTTGGATTGCCATCTTGGTTCAAATACCCTGCATGTAAAAAAAGTTTTTCATCGTGCTTAAAATCTATAAATGGCACTGTTGGATTTTCTTCGTAAACTATATTATAGTCAACATATTTATACCATCCTGGATAAGTTGTTAAAATTGGATTATATCCTTGACTTGTATATTTTTGATGCGTAGATATAAAGTTTTCATCCCAATTTTCAACAAATCTTGTATGAGAATCTATTTGTAGGTAATAATCTTCATTGTTATAAAACTTATTAGCATTATATCTTCCAACACCAACTCCCAGCCCCTCTGGAGACTTCATAATATTAATTTTTACATTATCATATTCTGGAAAAATAAATTCTTTTTTTCTACTCCAAAAAGTAAAGTTCACTCCAATATTTATTATATTGTTTTTAGAACTTTTTTCAATACAATCTTTAATTGTTCTTGGTAATTCATAATCGTGATATGCAGCTATTTGAACAAAAATACTTGACATTAATTAATCCCTCACTTTACGCTATCAAAAACTAACATATTGCTAGTAAAGAAATTATTGTAAGGCTCACATTTTATAGATACATTTTCCATTTGAGAAAATATATCTTCTACTATAGTGATATCAACAAAATCATTTTCTTTATAAGAGTAACGCTTATAACTTGTGTCAATATCTGTTACCTTAACAAATTTGACGATATTATCTTTTTTGGCAAGGATGTAATGAGAAGGAGTAAATATATCTCCATCAACATATAAATATCTTGAACCCATTGCCCTGTTTATTGAAACAATTTTTGTTTCTGTCTTTTCATAATTATTAAATATTTCTGGATTGGTTTGCCAATTATCATAATCTTTTTCACTAATATTTAATGATAAAATTGTATTTCCAACTTTTAAGTCCCCCGCATACTTTTGTCCATCTGGTGTCAGTATTTTTACATCAACGTCAATAGAGTTTCCCCACGGGGTAAACACAAAACCTCCTGCTGCAGGGCCAGAAGGAGTAAATGTAAATGGAGTAAAGAAAAAAGAAATTGTACTGAAGGAAAATGGAGGGGTAAGTGTTTGAGTTTGTGTAGGGGTTGGTGTAGGGGTTGGTGTAGGGGTTGGTGAAGGTGTTTGTGTTCCAGTACCTGAAGTTGATGAAGCTGGTGGTTGAGTGCCAGTATAATATGGATTTGGTAGAGTATTTGAATACGCAGTGTTACCAATAATAGAATTTCCATTTCCTAGTGCGTAAACCATTGCGGTTACATTTGGCGTAGTAGTGTCAGATGGATCCCAAAATTGCCCTGGTAATTGACCAGAATTACTAGAAACAGCGTAATCATATCCTCCAACACTAATGTTGTATCCATTTACTGGACTTCCTCCAGAATTGCTAAATGAATAGTTTATATAATTACCAGTACTACTTATAGTAAAGTTGGATAGAGAAGGCGGTGTACTGGATGACCAGTAAGCATAAAGGTACAGATCTGATGTTGGTGTTATTACAGTACCACCGTTTGCAAACTTAGATCCTCCCCCAAGTGTCCAATATTGAAATATGTATCCTGCTGCCGTTGGTGTTGGTAGTGTTAATGATTGTCCTCTTACAACTTGGATAGAAGGTTGCGCTAACGTTCCTACAGTCGTAGAAAGGTATACGGTCCATACCGCTGCGGTTGCTATAACTGAATATCCTCCGCCCCCAGGGCTTGTTCCAGTTGTTCCATTTGAAGGGCTTGAGCCTTGCCAATAATAATAGTTTGTACCTTTAACATCAGTAACTATATCCATAGCAGTAAATCTATACGCTCCCAATGTGGGATCTCCGTCATTAGATGTAATTTTATATGGAGTTGTTAAAGATGTACCATTGTAATAAAAATCATTATTATTTCTAGTATTTGATCTTATTAATTTTGTTGTTACGCTTGCATAATTTGAATAAGACCCAGAATGCACATTTAAAATTGTATCTGTTATCTCAGCTCCTGATGCGTATACACCGTTTACTGTAATGTATGGATATGAATTTGCTGTTGGAGGTTGAAATAAATATATGGTTGGCGAACTATAATCGCTATTAGCTGAAGAAGTTCCATATGAATTCACTGCATCGGCATAAACTTTATAATAGCCAGATTTTGTTGCAATATAATCAACTGAGACTCCAATACTTGTTGTTATCTTTGTATCTTGAACATAACTTCTTGGAGAATCATCTACAGAATACATAACATAATAATCATAAGATGTAGGTGCACCATAAAATAACAATGTGCCTGATGAAATTGTTATTTTCATATTAAGAGTATCTGCTACAGTTGCAGGGGCACCACTTACATATATTGGTGGGCTTGGAAGTGTTACGATATTGCTATCTATTGGAGTTAAATTTCTAGCTGCATCGTATGCAAAAACTGTCATTTTTGCATATGCTCCGCCATTATTTAAAAAATATGTTGAGTTGGTGGTGTAATTTGTAGGAGTATTTGTGTATCCAGTTTGTGATGTAGGATTTGATATTGATATGTTTGATGAAAAAATTTGAGTCCAAGTAATTTGATCATTTGAACTAAAAAAATTATAAAATATAGAATTTACCCCAGAGAAATAATAAATTTTACCAGATAAAGTATAGTTGGGGTATGAACCAGTAGAAGTTAAAACTGGAAGGGTTTTTGTTGATGGTCCGCTTTTTGGATAAAATTGAACCCAGCCAGCAGCGGTATTTATAAAGCCAGCTACGGCTTCAATCCAACTACCTACATTTACAAAAATTTTTTTAGCTGGCCCCCAGCTTCCAGTGTTTACTGATAAACCCAATTTATCCCCTTAATACGTAACCCATAAATCACCAACAAACCCTCCAGATGGGGTTGAGTATGATGAACTAATCCAAATATTTCTAATATACTGGTGTGCTCCAGTTATGTTAGTATCATTTCTAATATCAAGAAAACCATTAAAATAAATATTGCCGTTACTCTTGCTGCCGATAATTATATCATTGCTATTTAAATAAACAACTCCAGTATTTATTGCAGTAAATGATTGTTTTTGAACTTGAATACTTCCATTATTTGTCCATGTTGTTGAAGATCCGTCTGGATCTACAGAAATCAGTGGCATTGAGCCAACTGTGGGATTTCCTCCAAAAAACTGAAAGGCTTTCGCACTTTGTAATACGCTATACCCTGTAGACGACATATACCCAGCAGAGTACTTTGTTATAGTGTCTATGCTGGCTGCTTGAGCAGAGCCTGCTACTATTGAACCACCAGAACTTACCGCACTGAATGATATTATGGATCCTGGTGCAGATGAACCAGTTGAATGTGAAATTAATGAATCGGTAGCTGCATCTAGTTGTAAATAAGTTGCAGATTTGGATGATTTAGAAATTATATTGCTGTCATTAATTATCCAACCATTTGAAGAAGTTCCTATATACCCAGTTGTTGCAGTTATATTTCCATCAATAATAGCTCCGTGAGCTGTTAATACTCCAGCGTAGGTCACCTTAAATGTAGGATCATATCCTGAGCCTGGCAAATACCCTACAGTAATAGCGTTTGCACTACTTGGGCTATTCCCATAAAGCTTAATTCCATAATTGCTTTGGCTATCTGATGGATATATGCTGATTGTAGCAGATGATGAATTTAACTCTATGGCACCATTATAAGAATATATTTTACCCGCTGCAACAATCCATGGGTTTCCATCAGAAGAACTCATACCTCCAAGGTATGCTCCTTTTGTTGCAAACGATATTCCAAGCCCGTCTGTGTTAGTTCCTATTACACTTGATGATATTTGTGTAGTTATTGATGTGCCGTCAGGAGAAGCATTAAGACCATTCCCACCAATTTTTAAATAAGCCCCGCCAGTTCCATTTGCAAGCAAATAGCCAGCTGGGCCGATAGTTACATCGCTATCAAATGTTGATTTGTTTCCTACGTGCAATGTTCCAGTTATTGTTGCTTTTGTTGCAGTAATGCTTCCATCGCCATAAACATAAAAACCTGTGCCTGCACTGATCAGAATATCAGAATTATTACCACTACCTATTATTTGAATATTTCTTGCTACTACTGCTCCGCCTGGAGTTACTGTAAATTTAGCCTGTGCATCTCCACCACTTGTCGTAGATCCCGCCCAAAATGAGTAGGGACCTGTTGCAGACAATCCTACGTAATTTGACGAAGTGCCTAAAGTATTTTGAATCTGTGTACCATTAATTGACCAATCAGCAATTTTTGCGTTTTTAGTTTCAAATGTATAACTTGATGCTCCAGGGTTTGTAATGATAGCTGTACTTGCAGCATCTCCAGATGCGGCTCCATAGTCAAATGCAAATATTCCAGAATAAGCCGATGACCCATCAGGGCCTTTATTGCCCGATGGTCCGAGTACTATTCTTGATCCCGATGTAGCCGACGACCCAACATATATAGCTCCGCCACTTCCTACCTGGACTGCATTTTGAATAACAGATATTGATGGATTTGTTGGAGTTACTTGATAAACAATAGAATTTTGTGAAGGAGAGTCATAAATATCATAATATCTTAAAATTAAATAAGCAGTTGCATATAGATTGTCAAATACGTTTGCTGGACCTATTCCTGAATATACCAAAGATTGCATATGATAATTTCCAGCTGCTTGCTGGGTCAAATTATTGTTTACTGTAATTGTATATGGGCCAGAACCAGATATTGAAGTTACCCAAGTGTTTGCAGGAATACCAGTTCCAGTTATTGGATATCCGACATAAGTATTTACAGTCTTTCCAGTTGGTAATGCAAACCCGCCATTTTCCATTAAAATTGAATTTACAACAAAAGTTTTTTGGCCTGATGTTCCCCCAGAAGTAAAGGTTGCGTCCATATAATCTGGCATGTCAACAGTATTAAAATTATTAGTAGGATCAATAAAAAATTGATAAACTTCTCCATATGAAGCACCTGTTGTTCCGAGAGCAAACTGTACGTTATATCCATCAATAACATTTGTAACAGTTGCTACTGGAACTACTGAAGCAATTGAACTAGTTCTTGTAAATGCATTTAAATTTTGTACTGTTGAGCTATCTGTTCCATATTGAGATTGAGTAACAACAGTTCCTGTATAAGATTTATAATATTGACCAAATTGTGCAAATATTAAATTTTTAGGAATTGTAAAAGACGTTTCAGTTTTACTTCCAATAGTATGATAAAAAAATCCTGATAGATTATTTGCAACAGTTGGAACTAGTTTAACTTTAATAGTTATCGCTTTATTTAAATCTGAATCTAGGATGGCAGGTAAGGTATAACTAATTACTATGTCATCTCCCGAACCACTGTTTGAAAAAGCACCCGAAACATTTGTTACATTTGCTGGTGGCAAATTGTTTGCTGGTAACAATGCTGCTGGTGTTGCTTCAACATAATTAGAGTATGCAGACTTTGCACCATTTTTAGTTATAAAATATGCTCTTACGTATCTATGAAGGCCGTCTGCTGCAAAAACTGTTGTAGGGCTAATAGTTTTTAATTCACCTACTTGAATCCAACCTGGCCTGTTTGCTGCAACTGCTTCTGAAACTGCAGCATCAACTTGTGTAGAAGTTAAATTTGCTGTATTGTAAACAAACTCTTGTATTACTTCGCCTAAAAAAGTTTGAGAGGAAATTGCATTAGCAAGATTTGATGTTGTTATTATATACGAAGATGTTGCATCTTGTTCTGATATAATTGGTGCTGGCAAAGTAACCACGTAAGTTGGCATATCAACTGGGTCACAAAATCCTGCTGTTTGATTGCTTGTATCATATGTTGCTACTTCAACTTGATCAAATGCAGTTGTAAAATTAGGAAAACCAGTTGTTGACATGTCAGAAGGAGAAATTTTTAATGTTTGGCTTGCGGATGAAGAAGATAAAGGTATATTGGCTGCAGTATAAGGAATAGTTTCAAGAATAGGATAAAATGCATTGCTTATTGGGTCATGCAGCTGAACAACAATAGAATCAAAATATGCATTTGCTGGATCATTTAAATCAAAATTAAATGTTAAAATAAGTTGTCCATCATTTGATGGATCCCAAATTGCTGCAAGATTAGTTACTTTAAGAGGTGGGGTTCCAACTTTTGATACTGCTCCTGGTGTGCTGGAACCGTCTCCTGGGGCTCCACCACCATTTCCACCACCACTTCCACTAAGTCCAGATCCTAATAGATTTAATACGCCGCTATTAGATAAATCAACAACTTGAATTTCAGCACCGATACGTCCTCTTGTTGCTCCTGCTTTAAGGTAAGATAGACGTGGGTCATTTACGTCAATTGGTATTGTTTGACGTTTTGATACAGAGTACGGCGATACATATTCCGTCTTCATTGCTCTCCCTTATCTTGGTCCTATTGCCATCCAATTTATATAAGCAGAATTTCCAGATGTTGAAAGGGAATCAAGAGCAGCCCCGTTTGTTCGTACTGCTTTCCAAGAAAATTGATTGAATTTAATATTATAAATAGATAATACAACATCTACGTTTGTTAAATCTGGCGAGGAAGTTGAGCTATTTGGACCAAACCAAGTAGCTGTAACAAATGGTGTTGTAGAAAAAGCACTTACCCCACCTGTTTGAGCAAATACAGCAGTTCCATAATAAACTGTTTGAGCTGCTTTTGTTTTTGTTGCAGCTGTTGTTACCTTGGAAGTATTACCATTAATTGCAATTTTCCCATAAACAATTTGTTGGCTTCCTGAATCAAAAGTATGCGAAAAGCTTTCAGCGTTAAAATTTGTATTAAGATTTCCCGTAGTGCCAAAATTATTGGTTAAAGCATTAATAGTATCACTATGTTGATTTACAACATTGATAACTTGATGCCATGCTGCCAGATCTACAATATGAGGATCTGAAATTTTAATATATGCCATTGTTTTTCTCCATTTTTATATTTAAATTATACCATTTTTAGTAGGAAATTCCATTGTCTACTACATTTAGTACTAACTCTGTCTCCAATCCTGTTTTGAATATATGTTTTACAGACTGAACAACATACTTTTTTTGATTAACTCCCGTTAATTTGTACGTCAAACCTACAATATCCCCAAGTTGTATTAATGGATTTCCAAAAATTTTTAAGTGTGTATCTTTTGAAAAACCATCTACTCCCATTGCTATTACATCAATTGTTTTATTTGCAGCAGATTTAGATTGAATCCATGGTGAATCAATTTGAGCTACTTCTAAAGCATTAGCTTTATTTATTACTTTTTCAATAATTGATGGATCTGATGGAGCAATAATTTCATGAGTCCATAAGTTTAATGTAATTGTAAATTGATTAAGATCATCAGCAACTTTATTTAAATAAACCATATGAGGACTATTATTGACAATAGCCATTTTTGCCCTGAATCCAGTATTTAATGGTACTGAGTAAGATGCAGAGTATTCATCAACCAATTGTGTTTGAAGATAAGCTTGGTCAGTTGGTGCATTCCCAGGGAAATAATACCAAAGATATTCCACTGGAAGTACATCAACATTTGTAGCTGCTGGAGTAGTATACTGAACATCATAATAATTTATTCCAACAATTTCTGGATTTGTTTGCATCATATAACTTAATTCATTGTTAAATATATTTTGATTTTGAATTAATCCATTTAAAAATGCTCGATCTTGATACCAGTAATTTACACTTCTATCAATTAATGGTTTTGTAGTTGCATAAATTTCTCTTAAAGATGATGCATTTAATATTGTTGTTGATGGTGCAGCATAAGCATATGATACATTTGTTATTGCAGCTGCACTTGTTGAAAAATAAGCTCCAAATTTTGTTCCCGTGCTTACAGCTGTTGGCAATACTGGGCTTTGATTTAATCCAGTAAGTGTATTTTTAGGAAAAGCACTAAATTTAGTTGAAGAAGTATTGTCTGGTTGTTGCCATCCAGTTATCTCTATGTTATTTAAAAATACTTCAATTACTTCTCCAACAGGTTCTCCATTTTCACCATCTGAATAATAATGAACAACCTTTATGTGAAATGCTTCATCTACAGTTTGAGTATAAGTATATGTATTTCCAGATGTTTGTTTTTGCAAGACCTTTGCAAAACTTTTTTGAATGTCTTGAACTTGACCACTGATATCTGTTATTGCAATTGGTGTTGCTACTCCACCCACCATTTGATAAATAGATAACAAGTATTGATATGTTGTGTTATTGTTTGTATCAGTCCCTGAATTTTTTTGAGTCATTTCTACAAAATAAGCACCATTTGTAGAAGTCATTGATGCTGGCATATTAAAGAATACGCCTCCAGCAAAACTATCTTGATAATTAATATTAAATTTAGCAGAATATGTATGATGTCCAGCGTCAACTACATTTGAAGGATATATTAATATTTGTTCATTGGCTGGAACAGTTACGCCGATCACAGATATAGCATTTGAATTTGTTGTTGAAATTGTTGTAGGTGCAGCATAAGACCCGCCAACTGCTATGCTTGATCCTGAAACTAATGCTTGAGATAACCCTTTGCTTTGCACATCTGTCAAAATAGTATGAGCAACTGGAACAGTCCCAAACATACCTCTTTGCACATTTGTAATTGATTGTGCTGATGTGCTTGGGTTTGAGCTAGGCCCAGACGATGGTGACACAATAACATTGTAATTTGATGGAGTTTTGCCATCTGATATATTTAATCCAGATTGATATTTTTTAATAAACTTATTTATTTCTGATGCTAATTCCAAGTCATTTTTAACAGATACTGTTGTAGACTGCCCACTTGAGTTTGATATTGTATATTGCTTATAAGCAAAAGAAACAATTTCATTTTCAATTACGGCATACCCATTATTATTTAATGAATATGTGTGAAATATATCAAGTAAATCATTAATACTTAAATTAAATGAACTATCTGTTTCACTCATGTTTGAATGCAAGTAATTAAAGCCCAGAGAGTCGGAAACTTGTTGTTGCCATACTACATCGTTTGAGGTTGTATAAATAAATGAAGGATTTTCTCTGACTGAAGGGTCTGTAGCATTTTGTAAAGCAAGTGATTGTTTAATTTTTGGCTCTTGATATCTTACTGAAACTTTACCAATTTTTGCAGTATTAGTAATTGAATAGCCTTCATTTAAAACATGGTTATCTGTTAAATTTAATGCTGTAGTTTGTGGAGTTAATATTTGAGACAAACTTAAAAATTTCATAACTCCGTATTCATCAATGTAACAGCCAATTTGATAAGCTAAAAATATTTCAGCTAGGGCTGCGGACAGTGTTGTGTCTTTTGAATTACAATAAAAATAACTGATATCCATAGGAGTTGCTGGGTCGTTACAAACTTTATACAAAGAATCATAATCATAGTCTGTAAATCCTGATAAATCTAAAATGTTAGTTATTATATCAAAAACACTTTTAAGGTTTGCAACATAATCAGCAACTGGTGTTGTTTGAAGGTATCTTAAAATATCATAACATTGTATTTTAACTTCTTTAATATCTGTTTCATCCCAGGTATCTACATAATTTACAGACCCTGGGATATAAGATTTTACAGATGTAAATGGACCTACATTATAATCACTGTACGAATCCATAAGGTACCCTGAATATATTTTTATATTTTTATATAGCATGCCCGATAATATAGATAAATTAGAATTGCTGTTGTTTGAAAACAATGGTATAAGATTTGTTCCATCAAAAGCTGGTATTCCACTTAAGGTAATAGATGTATCGCCTGGGTTTGGAGTAGAAAGTGGGACTACTGTGCTTTTGCTATCTAAAGATTTAGAAATTTGTAAATCTTCTACATAAGGAGAAAGATCTATCTCAAGTCTTGGAGAAACTTCGATTAACTGCATTCTTTGCCAGTCTCCATTTGCATCTGTAAAATTAGAATTTGTAAAATTAGAGAATTGTGATTGCAAACTTTGTTCTGTTTGAGTAACTGTTATTTTTGAAATGGTTGTTTTTAAAGATAGCAAACCACTGTCATTAAACACTGGCATTGATGACCATGGTGTTGTGCTCCAAGTAGAACCATCCCAATATAAAGTTATTAAACCATTTTTATCTGGAGTTACTGTATAGTTATTTATAGAATCAATAGTTACTCTAATTGTAGGAACCGTCATTGTAGTATTTAATTTAATAATTATTTTATTACAATAAATTGGATTTGCATATATTCCAGATATACTTTTGTTTGATGCATCGGAAACAAAATATTGATATGGAGATATGTCAGTTGGCATAACATTTTTATAATTTGGTACGGGTGGGGATACTAGTGAAAAACTAGGGTTTTGTATTATAGAGCTTATTGGAGAATAAGTATCATAATTATAATTAGAAAGCGTTTGAGTATTTATTTTTCTAAAGTTGTCTGGCAAGGAATAACTTGGATTCCCAGATTTTACATAAGACTCCCCTGGCCTAAACGATCCAAATGCTGAATCTGTTGGCCACAATGAATGATATTGATAATCAAAAAAGCTAGTTGCATAAACTTCTGGGAGTGTATAATAAATTGTTGAATCTGCGGTATTAGAAGAATAATTACTGACTTTTAATGTATATAGAAATGATGATATTGTATCATTTGCATTTTGACCGCCAATATATGTTACTACTTGGGTCCAACCAAATACGTTTGCTTCTGAGCTTGTAGAGCCAAATTGACTGCTTGATCCTTTAGCATAAGAAGATACAATTACAGGAAGATTTGAACTAGTTTTAACGTAAGTAATTATTTTATAAGCAGCACTTGAACTTACTGGATTTGATTGGTATGAAACTAGTGCCGTACCGTTATTTGTTACCATCGCCTTTGTTGTAAAATTTTTATATGCATTAGTTGTGCCAGTTACATCGGAAACTGATCCTGTTGTTGCAATAATATTTTCTTTACTTCCCGCACCTGCTACTGTTATATAAGGAGCATTAAATAAATTTTGATTCCATTCTGCAGAAACAACAGGAAGCATTTTAATTAAATTTGCATTTAAGAAAATATTAGAACTTTGAGTGCTTGTTAAACCATTTAGAGATAACATTAAATCTCCGTAAATTCTATTGTCATATCTACAAAATCTCTGATTCTGTTTCTATGTGTGGTAGTTACATCAAATTTAGTAATAAAAACTTTATAAACATCATAACCACCTTGAGAATTTTGAAAAGTAGAATCATCTGGGACCGTGCCCGTTGTGGGTGTTGTTTCTTTTGAATGCGTAAATTTAAGATAAATTGGCACAAAAACATTTGCTTCATAAAAAGCAGATAGCCATGCTGAAGAATAATTTCCATCAACGGTATCTGTAGAACTTGAAGTTAAATTTTTCCAATCAGCTTGAAAAGTTTTTTTAGAAGCAATAACATATTTTCTTAATTTTCCATTTGCCATTCTTTGAGATTGTTCTATTAAACTATTATTTACAACAATAGGACCTCTATTATTATCTGTAAGGGCATACCAAGTACTGCCGTCTAAGGACAATTGAATCCCTGCATTAATATGATTTATCATGTTCTTACCACCCTTGCAGTAGATTTTGGCTTAACAATAACCTTATGGCTTCCTCCGCCTTTTGCTGCTGCTTTTGCTGCTGCTGCAGAAACAGCTTGTGCTGCTTGAGCAGAAACTTGATTTGTAAAATCAGTAGGATTTGTTATTAAAGCACCTTGGAAATTAAAAGTTTGAGAAACTTGAGTTCCTTGGAATGGACTTCCAGATGCTAAGCCTTGCGCTAGTCCTACATTTGCTGAATTTTGTCGAGTTATATCTGCAGTTAATGCTGCATAATCTGTTGTTGATAAACCTCCAAGGAAAGATTTTGTTTGCGTAGAAGTCAAAGCTTTAATCTTATTCTTGCTTGCGGGAGTGTTTGAATCTTTTTCGTTTGTCAATTGAGCAATAATATTATTAACAGCAGCAAGTTGATCGGATGTTGCATTTCCTGCCATTGTTGCTGCAAATTGTGCTTGCGTAAATGATGCACTTTGCTTTGCTTGAGCTGCTCCTAGATAGTCTCCTGAAATTGTTGCTTGCTTCATTTGATTAAAATAAGACATTTGTTTAGATTGATAATCTTGCGTTTCTTTTAATTGATCGTTATATTTCTTTTGAGCAGCTGCTTGTGCTTCAATTAAAGATTTTATACCTTGATATGGCTTCATTAAATCGGTATAGTATTTGCTCAATTTTTGAGCTGCTGCTGCTTGAGCTTGTTGAGCTACCACTGCGGGATCTTTATAGTCTGGGTTATTTTGATTTTGAGCTAGGCCTGCATAGAATTGTTTAATTGCATCTTGTAGCTTTGATGGATCTTTAAGAAGACTTGCTGCATCGGCACCTTGCATAACAGCAATAAGAGAAGACATTAATTGATCTGTTGTAAGTTTTGCAGACCCCGCTTGTTTTTCAATTGATGCAAGTGCTGCTTTTGCTGCTGGGTCTCCGTTAGCTTTAATTGCAAGAGAAAATGCATGAGCAGTTCCTGTAGTATCTGCTGTAGATTTTTTAAGTGCTTGCATTTCTGTATTATACTGCTCAATAGTTCCAGTACTTTGAGTAAGAATTTGGAACTGTCCTGCAAGTGTATCAGAAAGGTCTTTTGCTTGTTGAGTTAAATCTTTATAATTTGTGGCTGTTTGATTTTTATCTGTAGTTTGTAGATTTTGTCCAAGTCCTCTAAATCCTTGTCCAGTTGTTACTAGGTTTGGTTTTACTTGGCTTGCTGCATAATTTAATTGTCCAACAAGAGCATCGTTATAATCTTTTGCGCCTTTTTGAATACTTGTCATTTGCTCTGCAAATGTTTTTTTAATATTATTATTTACATCTTGTGTGTGTTGATCTACTTCATGTTTAACACTCTTAAACAAACCAAACAATCCACCTACAGCTGCTCCTACTGCGGTACCAACTCCAGGGATAAATGATCCAATCATAGCACCTGTGGCAGCATCTCCCGCTACGGACGATACTATATTTTTGCCTGGTTGAGTGTTAACCCCACCTATTTTATTTGGAATAGCACTCTCTACTACTGGTAGAGCCATTTGAACAACAAGTGCTGCAGTTCCCATTTTTACAGGAGATTTAGCTATTCCTTTAAGACCACCCATCATCTTTGACAAGAATCCAGATTTAGCTAAGCCTACTTCGCCTGCTGCTAATTCGCCTTCTAATGCGGTTGCGCCACCAATGTTACCCATTCCTGGCAAAGCCATTTGCTCTGCACTCATGGCAATAGTTCCACCAATTTTTTCTCCAGCGACCTTTGCTTCTGGAATTGTTGCTTCTAATCCTTGTATTGCTCCCAGACCAGCATTTTTACCAATCTCTTCCATAGCTACAGAAGGTGAGGCAATTTTTAATGCTGACATTGAACCTTCGGCAAGAGCTGTTGCGGATTGAGCTAAGCCCGCAAATGATTCTTGAATTGCTTGTCCCATTTCTCTGTACGCTTGAGTACCTACATCTTTATAAGATTTTACTCCTTGCTTTAAGCCAAGTATGTCTCTTGCCGTTGTTTCTTTTTCAGCAATTGTTTGTCTTTCTCCACGAGTGCCTCTGTTTACATCTCCACCAAATATACCTAGTGTGTAGGTTCCTTTTGAATCTTTTACAGCATTTTGTAAAGTTTTAGAAAAACCATTAGATAATTCTAATTCTGCTGTCTTCAATGCTTCATAAAATTGAGGATCACTTACTGCCTTTGTTGTTAATGATCCAATCTCAACAGATATTTTTTCAGCAAAACGTCGAATATCATTATGCATTTGTTCTGCTATTTGTGGATTAGCAAGTGCTTCTTTTAAAGTCATACCTAGCTGCTGCGCATACGCATGGTAAATAGGAGCCATTGTTCTTGAAATATTTTCTCCAGAGAATTCAGCGGCCAGGTTCGCTGGTGACATTTTTCCTTGATTTGCAGATTCTGGTAATATAAATCCGTAATTTGACAAACCTGTTGCAGAAGTTGCATCTTGCATGCGTCTTGCTAGCCCCTTAGGGTTAGCAATTCCAGCAAATAAACCTTTTAATTGTTGGAATTCATACTGACTTAATGGTTTATTGTCCATGCCATGTGCAAATACATACCCACCAGAAGAACTTACTGAGCCAGACTTCTCTTCGGTAACTTCACCTGCAGCATTATAACCACGTAATGATCCTTTATTCATTGCGTCTAAGACGGGACGATACTTAGATGCGGCTGATTTAGACATAACAAATTCACCTGGTGTAAGCATTGCTGGAATAGTATCTCCGTTACCTGAGCCAGGCACAGTACCTCCAGTAGCCAGCCCAAGTGGGAGTAGCATTTGCATTGCTTCACCTGCAGTTAATGTTTTTGCAGCTACTCCAGCTTCTGTCATTACAGAAGCTGTACCACTTATTCCACCTATTGCTGTTGTTGCATTTAATGATGCAATTTGTGTTGTAAGATTTTGTACAGCTATTTTAAGAATATCAAAAGCCTTAGCACTATTTTCAACAGATAGTGTCATGAGATCTTGAGAATGTGCTGCTGCTAGTACGTTAACATCAATTTCTTTATAAAAATTAGACATATTTTGAAGACCAGCATTGAATCTACCAACTAGCCCAACATCTGTTGCTTGATTAAAACCTTCTTTAAACATTCTTAAATAGTTTACACCTTTAAAAACGTTTCCTATTAAGTTAGACATAAGTCCAACAAACATGACAAGTGGTCCAATTAAAGCTGCAAATCCAAGAGCACCCAAAATTACTCCTTTTAATGCTCCGAGATGGTTAAAACCTTTAACAATTGTATCAACAACGTTTCCAATTTTTGTCATTAATTGCAAGAAGCCTTGTCCGAGTGGCATTAAATCTGCTTGAAGACTTGCTTTCATAGTTGCAAATGCTGCTGCTGGAGTTCCTTTTGTAGCTACTGTTAATTCTTGTTGTGCAACTGCTGCAAGTTGTTCATTTGATTGATTATAAAGTTCAAGAACTTTTTCTGTCTGAGAGCCCTTTTGTCCTAAGTTATTAAGCAAAGCTTCTACACGTGCAAATTGGAATTTACCAAATAATTGCTCAATAGCTTGTGTTCTTGCAGTTGAAGGAAGTTTGTCAAGACCCTGTTGCAAATCTTCAATCATCTTCAATGGATTTTTACTATCTTTTGCAACAATAGATCGTAAACTAATTCCTAAATTATTAAATGTATCTACTGCTTTGGTTGTTGGATTAATTAAAGAAGCCATCATAGATTTAATTGCGTTAGCGGCTTGCGCTGCAGGAACGCCTGACTCTCTCATACCAACCAATAAGGTTACAAAGTCTTTATAAGTTCCGCCCATTTGTTGCAGAATAGGTCCCACACGTGGTATTGCATCAATAATATCTTGCATAGATGTAGATGTTGAGTGCTTAGCAGCATTTAAGAAATTAACGGCATCCATTGCTTGAGACCCGCTAAGTTTAAATACATTTTGTATTGCAACCATAGATTGGGCTGCATTTGTAGCAGTTAAATTACCAAGTTTCATAAGCTCTGCAGTTGCTTTTGTAGAATTAATAAGGTCTTGACCCTCTAACCCAATTTGTGAAAAAGTTGCAGCAATTGCTGCAGTATCAGTCATTGCTATACCTAAGGTGTGAGCAAGTGTGCTTGCAAGTTCTGTTACTTGGCCTTTAATTGCGTCTAAAGTGGCTTGTGATTGAACAACAGCATGTGCTCCGTAAACCTTCAACATATCTGTCATTTGTTTATCAAAAGCAAGATAAGCTTGAGATGCTTGAGATGCAAATAAAGCAAGCGGAACAGTCAAGCCAACAGTCATTTGACGGCCTGCCCATTGCATATTTTTACCAAAATCAATTAATTTATTTGCACCATCACGCAATACTGTATTATATGCCGATTGATAAAATGCTGCTTTTTCTGTTGCAGTAACAGTACCATTTAAATCAGTAATAACTTGTGCATATCCAGCATGCAAAGTATCTGGGATAACTGTTGATCTTGCTACACGTGCTTGTTGTGTTGCTAAATTATCTAGGTCTGTTGCAACTCCATGTGTGCCTTGTCTCCACATAGAAAAATATTGACCAAGTTTTAATTGTCCACTTTGTAATTGAGCACTGAAGCGTTGAACACTATCAGCCATCTGTACTGATTGTACATTAAAAGCTCTTGTTGAAGATACTAGACTATTAAATTGACTTTGTGCATTTTGAAGATTAGAAACATAATCAGTGGTTAAAGTAGAGCCAAATGAGCTGTTTTGCATATCCGCCATTGCAGCTTTTAATTTAGTTACTTCTGCATAAACTGGATTAAAATTGGCAAACGCATTTAAGTGAATGTCAATTGAATTAAGTGCCACCTATACTATCCCTCCACATACCCCAGACCTAAACCAATTCCGAATCCCGCTTCTTGAGCATGGAATCCTTTAAGACTGGTTATGTCCAGTTCGTCTTCTTCCTTGTCCAATTCAATTCCTTGAATTGCTGCATGAAACTTTTTATCTTCATAATCTTTTTCATTCATTGCTTCAAGTATTGCTAGAAGTTCTTCTACAGAAAGAGAATCTTCTAACTGTTCAAAGTTCTTCCAATGGCCAAGCAGAAATGCTCTAGCTTCTAGTTTGGCGAGATCTAGTTGTTCCCAAGAAGACTCGCCTTTGGTGCGTTTGGGTCGTCACCGCTCAGCTTTAATCCGCCAGCTATTTCTAGAATTTTCATTAGTGTTGGCACTTCTATATTGGCTTGTAATGCATCTCTATCATTTGCAAGTGTAGATCCAAATGCTTGCATGCATACCATACCAGCGTCAATTAGAACTTCAAGAACATCATTTTCTGTTTTAACATCATCGCTTTGAAGTTTATTAACTTGTTCCATAAATTTTTTTAAATATGTAATTGTTAGTGGTTTTACTTTTAGTGTTTCTCCGTTAGAAAGTGTAACTTCAACGGTTTCATATATTGTTGTTGGCACTATTTACTCCCTTTATTATTAAAATAAGTATATCAAAATGTAATATAAAAACATAAACACCCCCCATTTCTGGGGGGCATTTATCACGATATTAAGTTTTTTTTAGTATGTTGTATAAACACGATCAATGATAACGCCATACTCTGCGCCATCATAGGAATCACCATCATCTGGAAGACAACGGAATTGAACTGGGAATACAGTTGCTCCATCACGCTTTAATGCGTGTGAAGTTGTCTGCATTTGAACTACACGACGTGCGACATAAATACGCTCTTTCTTAGATACTGCAGAAGCATCTGCTGGAGTGCCTTCTGTACCTAAATTAGCTGGAGCGTTTCCAATTGCAACGAGTGAACGTTCTACTGGAGCATCTCCAAGTGCACCTGCTGCAAGATTGAGAGTAGCATTTTCTGCTGACGCTGCAATTCCTGATGCTGGTGTAAATGTTTGAACTGCTGATCCAGTTGAACCAGAATATGTCAAATAAGAATCCATCTGTCCAAAGACTAGGTGGATGTTCTCAAGTGTACCTTCTGTTAATTCTGTCTTAAGCATAACTTTAATTGTTTGCTTGAATAGTCTTGCTGCGTCTAGAAGTTGATCAACCATAACTTCACCATAGCCAGGCTCATAAGAAAGTTCGAATCCTGTGTTTGTGTAACCGACATCTCTCCATTTAGAAGAAGTATCAAGGTATCCTGCTGCCTTCTGTGTTCCCCATGCTAAGTCTCCTGCACCTGGGACGGTGGAAGGACGATTAGCACCGTTTGTTGTGCTGACGAAAATCTGTGCTGCACCTACTAGTACGTTTTTTACATTTGCTGCCATTTTTGTTTCACCACCTTTTTGGTTTAAATTAAACTTGCAAAAATCTTTCCTCAGTTAAATAATAACACAAACGAGACATAATACCAATTAAAACCGCCCATTATTAGAATTTCTAGTGTATTTATAGAGGATGTGGACTACGCCCTGTTGTTGACCGCCCTCAGTTCTAAAAGGTTCGGGGGAGATGACTGCTTCTATAGCTGTGTAGTGGAAATGTATTGGAATTGTACCAGCCGAGTTGAAGTAAAAATTAATATCGCCAGCAGACAGATCGTACCTTCTAAAGACATCTTGAAGCATCATTATTATTTCAGTAATTTTATCATAATCAGTGCTAATAATAGTTAACATTAAAATTTCTTCTTGCATCCACCAATCTTGTGGGATTGGCTTTACTTCATAATCATAAGTTATATATGTTTTTCCTGGAAGAAGATTATTAAATTCTGGTATTTCTTGAGCAGGAATAATTGGAACAAGTGGATCAAAAAATCCATCTGGATAGTAATCTTGTTCATTTAATATTTTAGCATTTTTTAAAGCATCCCATATATATTCTCTTAAATAAAATGGAGCATTTATTGTATAGTCAGTCATTATAATACCACCCTATCTTCTGAATAAATCTTTGCAGTATTCATAACTGCTTGTGTAGATTGTAATTCACCTGCATACCTAGGTGCCAGGGCTTCTGTAATTGCATCCTGTAATCTTTTAAATATGCCAGAAGATTCTATAACGCTGATTGTTTTTGTAGCATACCAATCTCTTACAAACTTTTCAAACGCACCTTTTACTTGATTCCCGCCTGGATTAAGTATATTAACGAACTTATCTTTAGGAATAAATGCAATTCCTGAATTTCCCAAAAAGGCTAGTGTCCTTTGTGCTTGAAAAGATACGGATTGCCCTGCTTCCATAACTTCTGCTTTTTTTGAAAATATACTTCTTCTTGTAACCGATTTGCCTTTAGCACCTGGTGTCAATAATTCTGGTGGAATTGGTACTGGAGTTCTTGAATTTAAAAACCCTGCTTCAATTCTAATATTACTTTGGCTGACAGAATTTCTTTTTAAATAAAAAAGTCTTGATGCATTATCTCCAACTTTTCCCCATTCATAAATATGATGAAACTTTTTTGGATAAATTTTTGCTGCCATATTTAAATCTTTTATTAAACGTTTTGTTGATATTGTAAATATTGCTGAGCCTATTTCTGCAAGCACTTGTTGATTTTGCAAAGCAGTAAGACCTTGAATTTTTAAATCAATTTCATGAGTAAATGCTGCAATTTCATTTTCATTCAGCTGTAGTGTTATCATTTTGAATCTCTACTCTTTGAAGTGTGACATCATAATATGAAATTTTGCCAAATGGGTCTAAAACTGCATGTGATGCCGTTACATCAAATATAGTATCTGGTTGATCATATCTATCTAATTCAACAAAAACTGGCTTTCCATCATTTGTTCTAACAGAAGATATGCGCCAACGCTTTGAAACATTTTCCATTACTTTCATTTTAAGTTGAAGTTTTTCTGAATATTCATCAAACTTTCCACCCGAAAATGTTTTGTTATCTGAGCGACTAGAGGATCCTTTTGTTTTAATTGGTTCAACCTTACAAACAACTGTGCGGTCATAAACCCATTCTCTGCTAATTTTTCCACTGCCTAATGTCTGTGTATTTTTTTGAACATAAATATCAGCAGTCATATTCATAATGCTTCCCACTAAAGATGTAAACATTATATTATCACAATTCCTGTATTTCTATATTGATCAAGAATTTGGTCTACAATTACATTTCCAGTTCCAGTGAATGCGCCAGAATCTAATTGGAAGCTTATATCACTTAATTGAATTTTATTAAGGTATTTTTGTCTCCACTCAGAATCTTTAGACAAATAATCTCCCGCCAAAAGAACTGTACATCTTCTTACGTCTTGAGGTACATAAAGCCAGCCTTTTTCACCGTAAATTCTATACCTAAATCCAGACCTAAAACTACCAGCGTATTCAGCAGTAACATCAAAGGAGCTGTCATAAGTAATTATATTTTGATAGTCTTTATTAACAATACGTACAGCACGATAAGTTGGAGTCAACTCTATGTCAAAACCAAATTTATTAAGAGTTGGATCAGAGTCATAATCTATTGTTAAAACTCCGTTCTCATATAATTGACCTATGTGTAACATTCTTTCTGTTAGCTCTAAAGCATCTGAGCCATTTCCAAACACTTCTTGGTCCCCCCAGCCCCGACCAAATGTTTGTCCTGCATATGTTTCTATCTGCATTCTTGCAATAAATTCTGCAGCTTGAATTTCTTCTTCTGTTTTATAGTTAAGGTCAGATGGTCTTGTGCCAAATCCATAGTATTCAATAATATCTGCAATTGATGCGTATGGTGTATAAATTTCATAAAAATCTTCTTGGTAAGTTGATTGTCCATGAGTTGAGTAGGACCAAGTTACCTTTATTACACGATTTAGGGAAGTAACATTACTGTTTAAGTCTAATGTATACTTCCCTATTTCTGGATCGTTGTAGGCCACTGTAGATGGCAATAAAACCGTAGTGGGGTAATCTGCATCAACGATAACAACATGAACGTCGCCATCTGCGTTACAAAGCTCTTTCTTGTAATATATTTCAAGCTCAGCTGTTGCTGTTGTACCACGTATTATTTGATGCATTTCTGCCCCCTATTAATTATAGTATTCTTGAACCTCTCGTGGGTTCGCTAAACGGAATCCCGAGTCAGTGTCAAAAATCTTTTGTGCATGAGATACTGGCATTGCTACAAATGGATGTTCTTGAGTAAATGTGTATCCTGCAATTGTATACGAATGATTTGCTTTATCCATTCTTACCAATACTGAATCTTCTTTCTTTAAAGAAACCTTTTTGGCTTTTGATTCTGGAACTTCAAGTTCTTCTTTTTCTGATTGATCAAATTGTGAATATGTATCATAAGTTACTCCTTCTTCTTCAAGAGCAAGGAGAATTTGTTGTTTATTTGCTTTTTCTGGAACTGTTACTCCAAAAGAGTCTGCAATTTTTCTGAGTTCTGTTATTTTAAGTGTGTCAAATGACATTATTATTCCTTTCACTTAAAGATATTATACCATTATTGATAATTAAAAGTATAAGGGGGAGGGTTTTATGCCCTCCCCGCTTATTTTGATCCTAAAAATTAATTTAGAATGTACCTCTTGAACCAGTCTGGTTAGAGATGCTTGCGCCATTTGTAACTGAACCAAATGTACCGAATGATGATCCTGCGACTTTAACATTCTTTACAAGAACGTGTGCGTCGTAGTTTTCAAACTGTGCACCGACACGGATGAATAGTGTGTATTCAATTGTGTCTTTCTTTGGTTGGAACAAACGATATACAACAACGTCACGCTTAATACCAACGATGAAGTTCTGTGGGAATGTCAAGTGGACATCACCAAAGAGACCATTTGAAGCATCGTAGCCAGAGTCTGAATAAGACTTACCTGTGCTGTCACGAGTTTCATCCATCAAAGGAACGTTGATTACAGGGATACCGAAAGCAAACGGAGTTGTGCTTCCTGGACCACCGTCGTTAGCAACAACGTCTCCACGAATAACGCCAGAAGCGATATCCCATGGGTTTACAGAACCAGCCTGTGTTGTGAGGTTGTACAAATAATCCTGAACGAGGTTAGATCCTGCGAAGAATCTAAGCTGGTTACGGCGTTGCTTGTACTTACGTGGCATGATCTTGATTGCCTGATTGAAGAGAGAGCGATCAATACCCTGTGCGTTACCATCAACAACGTGAGCGTTGTTAAGTGCTAATGTACGGAAACCTGCGAAAGCGGAAAGAAGACCTGATCCAGATCCTGTACCGTTAATAAGAACATCTTCGATGTCGTTACCAGCTTGCGTAGCCATAAGACGTGCGATATGATCTTCTAGGTCTGGACCTTCGATATTATCTTCAAGTGCTTCTGCTGAGAGCTCCCAGTCAAGACGCAACTTGCGAGTTGTAAGAGAGATCTTTGAGAAAGTTGCTGCTGCATTGGTGTAGCCTCCAGAAACTCCAGTGTAATCACGTGGATTTTCTTCTGCTGCAACTGTCATAAGTCTCTGACCAACAGATACACGATCAATTTCTGTCGTGTTTGAACGCATGCGGATTGTACGTGCTGCCTTAGCGAGAATTGTAGCATCCCACATGTAATCAAGGAATCTGTTAGCTTGATCTGGGTATAGAAGACCAGTACCAGAGTTAGTAACTCCGTCACCTGAGAGGTTGTTAGCTGGGCTAGTACCAAGATTTGTTGTATCAATTACTTTTTGTAATAGTTCATTGCTCATTTTTTTTCTTTCACCTACCTTTCATTATTTAGGTTTATAGATTTGCGGAACCGAGGAAGGATCCTTGCCAACTAAACTCCGCATTTTTGCGTAGTTTATTTTCCCTTGATGAATTATCTACTTCACCAATGGATTTCTTTACTGCAGTTTCGCCTTCATAAGCTTCTAGTCTCTTTTCAAGAGACTCAATTCTCTTGAAGAAGTCAGCGATATTGTTTGTGAGACCTTCGATCTCTTTTTTCATACCTTCTACAGCATTCATGTACTGAGCACGTGCTGCTTCTACTGACTCTACTGACTTTGCGATAGCTTCGCTTGTTTCTGCAGAATTCTTATTGATTGCTTCGCCAAAGAGGTTACGCACATCATCCAACATCTTTGCAAAAGCATCTTCTGACTCTGCGTTAGTGACGGACTTCTCTACGGTTTCCTCTTTTTCAGCTTCTTTAGATTCTTCTTTAGAATCTGATTCGTCTGCTGCTTTTTTGACCTCAGAGCAATCACATAGAGTCATAGCTTTGCCACAGTCTGGGCAATCTGCTGCTTTCTCAATAGGTTCTGTAACTTCGTTTTCTTTTTCGTCTGCCATTGTATTACCTCCTTTACTGAGTGAATCTTCACTCTTATTTATTTTCATGCCGTCATTAAAGACGACTTTCTTTTTATTTTGGTCGGGATAGAGATTAATTGTTTGATTGGAATTAACTGTCCCTGCGTCTGCATCCATAGTGGTAGCAGAATGATCTGGTCCTGGAGCATTATCTTTTTTAAAGTATGCTTCTACAAGTTTACTAATAGTAAGTCCTTTTTCTACTTCAGCACTTTCTATCCAGCCAATGTTCTCCATTTGGCTTCCGCAAATAACACAATCTTTTGTAACTTCACTTGTGCTTGATGCAATTTGATCTGTTGTGCACCAATACACATTATCAATATGTGTGTCTGCTGCTAATCCTTTTACTACTGTACTTCCTTCAGAATTTTTTTGAATAGAAAAAATATTTGCAAGTTGATTTGCTGGAGAATCAACAACTGAAAGTTCCATTAAGTCATATTCTTTAATAACACGATGATCTTTATTATCATCTCCCGCTTCATTTGAAGCAGTTACAATATTTCCACCAATTGAAAAACCTGTGTATGTACCATCAAGAACTTTTTCCCAAGCATCTTGAGCACCTTTTGAAATATAAGCATCTACATAAACACCTTTGTAAGTTTTTCCTGATGCTTTATCATAATAATCTTCTGGATGAAAAGAAAGCACCTTACCAATAGCAATTGGCTGGTGCATTTGTCGTAAGTTTCCACGGAATCTTTGAAAAGCTTTTTCGCTTGCTTCGGATGTAACAATATCACCATGTTGGTCAACATTATCTAATGTTGCAAACCCTGATACAGTTCTTTTCTCCTTATTGACTTTCGCTATAGGAAAGGAAAGGCTGATGCGATTTTCGCTATTATTCCATTGTACTTTTTGAATGTTCATTCTAAGTTAAATAATATCAACATTTGAGACAAAGGCAAAATATTTGTCTAGCTATTTGATATTACTTTTCTACCCGCCCCTTTAGTATTTCTTCCAGAGACTGATTCGGATGGGGTAGCTGCTCTTTGCTGATCCCTTGCCCTTGTTCCCGAAGCATTAGTTTTTTCTTCAGAAGCCTCTTCTGGCTTTAAATCTAGAGGTTCATCTCCCCCAGGTATAGCGTTTCTACCCATTCGTTGTCTGACTTCATTTGGCAATATAGTCTTAGCTGTAAGGTAAATCTGATCAATTTGTGCTTGAGCAAGTTCATCTGTAAGAGTAAGTTCTTCAAATTTAAAGGTAAACATATCTGTAAATTCTTTTACAATTTTATTAATTTGCATTTGTAAAGCATCTTGCATTGGACGACATACTTCTTCTTTAAATGTTTTGTCTGCTTCTATGGCACCAGACATTGACATGCCCGCTGGGGTTCCTATTTTATTTACTGGTACTCTGTGTGCTAACAGTATGCGGTCTCTATTTTCTACCATATAATTTTGGAATGAAGAATCTTGTATCCCTGCCTCAACTGGCTTCATCTCAAATTCAACACGTGAGTTTTCACCATCTGCTGGAAGAGGAATATAAAGTGTTCTATGATTTCTTCCCTTTAATCCAATTTGGAAAAATTCAAGAAGTTTGCGCTCAGAGTCTGCATTTAGTCTTGCACCCTTAACAATAATCAAATATCTTGGGACTGCTTTATTTTCAAAATAGTCTAAATTATATCGTGAAGCAAATTCGTCACCTGCAACTGCATTCTTTGCAGATAAAATATCAGGAACACCATAATAGGTATTTGTAGGAGTAAATTTTTTAAAATGAATAACTTCGTTTGGACGTGGATCTGTTCCTATTTGGTCCTGTGTGGTCGTGTCGCCAAAGTTTCTAAAGTAGGTATAGCGATTGTACACAACCTGCACAAAGCCGTCTCTATGACGCCTTATACGCATTGTAATGGCAGGTATGTGGCCTATATAGCCCACATCGCCAGAAGATGTGCGACCTATTTCAAGAAAGCCATTTCCAGTTACTTCAAGATCTGTGTAAACCTTTTTCATAATTTCTTCAAATGAATCATCTGAATTTAAAGACTCTATTTTATTTCTTAATGTATTCTTAGCTCTAGATATCTTGTTGCGTAAAAAGTCAAGCCTTTCATCATCCCCCATTGCTGCTTCAATTTTATCAAGCACTGGTTGTGTCATTTCAAAATCGTAACCAAGTCCTACCACATTAGCAACTTTTGCATTTACTGCTGCGTGATGGAATGGAGATATATCATATAGTTGAGCAAGGTACATAAAGTTATAAGGCGGTTGAACAATTTGAAATAACGAGTAGCCTGTTAAATCAAGTGGATCAAGTTTCTTAGATTTTGCATCATCAAGTCCTGTGTATGCTTTTTGTATACGTCTGTTTGCATTACGTTTAAAGTTTGGGTTTAAACCTTCAAGCTTTAATATTTCATCAGCATGTGACAAAAATGGATCATCAAAATCAGATTCTTGTAATTCTCTTGGGACTGTCCCCAAAGCAACACCTGTTACAAATTGTGTTGAAGTCTCATCAAAATCATCTTCGACTGATGCAGTGTGCTTTATCATATAATTCCCAAATCCTTTTTATGCTTTAAATCTTCTTCTAATGCTGGGATATCCCATTCATCAGCAATTAATCCCCAGTCTTGCCTTTGCTTTTGATTTTGAAATTCTTCGTTAGACACTGGTCTGTGACCGCTGAAAAATAAAGGCTTTCCTTCCTCAAGTCCGTGATGCTCTGCTGCATCACGTAAAAGCTTAATTTTTTCAACATCCCCTTTATTTGCAAAAATGCAAAGGTAGTTTCCATCTTCATCCATGACCACTTTGCCATCTGGCATTTGCCAAACGTAAGTTCCATAGTTTACCTCATCTATAGGGGTTACTTTCATCTTCATGCTACTATTCTACCACTTTTCTTAGTTTAAACGAATAAAATGTACTTTGTTAGTACCATTTTACTCTCTGCCCCATCTAATTTTGTTCCATACACGTTCATGTGCATAATAAAGTATAACCTTTACTACAAGTTCAATCCCTGAAGCAATAAATGCTAATTTAGCTTTATGTGTTAATTCATAAATAACTATCCATGAAATTAAATTGCCAAAAAATCTCCAACTTATTGCTTTTAAAAATGATCTTGCATGTGATACCCACATAATTGGCTTTCTATCCACTGGTGTTGCCCATAACCTTTCTTCGGCATCTCCTATGCCTTCCATCCCTGCCCATATAAACTTAAAGACCGAGTTGCTTGCGTTTTTCAGTTGCTGAAATAGCTTCAATGTCTGCTCCTAACGATACTTGTTCAATCTTATAACCTACATCTCTTCCATATATAATATTGGTAATATTAGGCATCTTCACAATCATAGCTTTTGACATATGTGGGTCTTTAAGAATATAACCTTTAACTTCTTCAAATGATAATGGATCTTTATCACTTGTACCTTGAGTATTGCGAACACCAAGCATAACTTGTCTTGTTCTTTTACCCGCCTCATCGTATAGAGCATGATGACCTTCATGCCAAGGTTGATAGCGACCAAGCATTAAAGTAGTTGGTGCTTTCCAGTCGGGGAGACCTAACTCTTTAATCATAATTTCAACTTGGCCTGCAGCGTCATAAGTAAGCCAACGGTAATCAAACTTTACTGGTTCTTCCCATATTTTATTTGTATCTTCAAAGCGACCTTTTTGCAGGGTGTCCATCCAAATAAGTACGTCGGGATTACCAAAGGCATCTCGTGTAGATTGTGTTGGGCAAATAAAATCAACTACTACATTTAAGCCTTGATTAGACAGCATCTTTGCCATCTCTCCCATACGACGAGAATGTTCAATTCTATCTTCTGTAGAAAATCCTAGGTCGGAATTTATAGTAGAACGTACATAATCTGCATTTAAATGAACTGCATTGATTCTATCTACTAAAGCATTTGCCAAAGTAGTTTTACCACTCCCTGGCAGTCCAATAATTTGTATAATCATTTTTTTTCCTTTTTAGTTGTGTAGCAAACATTTAAAACGCATCTGAATTGCATCTTTTCTGTTGTATATGATGAATGAAATTGATGACCGTCAAATCTTATTGCTCTACCCATTTTTGGAGAAACTCTTTTTATTATTTGTGGGTTTGATAAATCATCATTTAAAAATTTATCAAAAAATATAGTATCCCCATCAACGTCATGCAAATAGTATAAAAATACATCATGATCAATAATTGTATCAACATGTGGAAGATGATATTTGCCTTGATTATCCATGCCAGTAATAACAAGCCTTGACCTTAATATTTTATCATATTCTATATTGTGTTTTTTGCAAAACTTATCAAATATATCTTTAAAATCTTCAAGATTTAAATCTCCAAAAGATTGAAGGAATAAACCAGTTTCTGGAGTCATGAAAGCAAGTGGAGTTTGTCTAAACGGAAAATCTTCTTTGTTATTTTGACTGTTAAATATTGCTAGGATATTTGACATCCTCCAGAAAGGGATCTGACCTTCTTTTGTTTCATTTCCAAACATTTTATTAATAAAATTTTGTTGATCTTCTTTAGTTAAAAAATCATCATCTTGAATAATTTCTGTTTTCATTGTTCTCCTATAAAGAAATTTTAAATATACCTGAGTGAAATCTTGTTGCCTCTGATGAATCTAGTTTTATATCAATATCTGAATACCCCACATCATTCACCTCAAAAGGCACAAAGTTAATATTTTTAATATCAATATTATTTTTTTTATTAAAAATATCAGTATCAACATTATTGCTTTTGATTAAATAAATTAATTTATTATATCCATGACGTAATGAATACGGAAAATATCCATCATAGATATTAGATTTTGTATAAAATTCAGATGACATAGAAATAATTTTTAACCCTGAATTAATTGCTCTTAATGATAATAAAATATCAGTACCTTTATCTTTTAAAAATATTTTTTTTAAGATGTTAATGTTATCTTTTTTTATAAAAATAAAATCTTTGTCCAAAAAATAAACTTCTGAAGGGGTTTTTATTTTTTTATATTTTATTTTTAGGTCAAAATTATTTAATTTTACAATTGGGTAATTGCTTCCAGATACTATTGAATTTTCTTTTAATTCATTTAAAGATTTTAAATCCCAGTCTTGGGTTAAAATTACATTATCAGAAATTACCAATAAATAATCAAAATCTTCATTAATAACCTCTTGCACAAAAAAATTTTTACCTTTATTATCATCCCATTTAATGTGTTTATACGTAATATTTTCATTTTCAGAAAAAAACTTTATTCTATTAACATTAGATTGATCATAAACTTTAATCTCAACTTTATTGTAAGATTTGCTTAAAATATCATTACAAATATTTAACAAGTTTTTATTTTTATATGAATATAAAAATACTTTTATATTCATATGTTATAGTGGCAACCAATGTTGATCTGCTGCATTCATTTCCATTAAATCTTTTAATGGGACTATATCATAGGCTAAGGTTATTCTTGGTCCGTCCCAATCCCAGTCTCCTTGAGCATGTGGGTGCCCCATCTCCGAAACTATAAGTCTATTATCAATATTAATATTTTCAACAAGCCCTGAATCTTTATTATCAATTCTATAAAATGTGCTTGAAGGCTGTGCCTTTATGCAATAATACCCATGAAAACTTGGAGCCCAAGGACCGCCGTGATCATGCCAATTTAACTTTCCAACTTTATTGTAATTAATGTTAAACCAACCTTGCACCATATACTTTTGAGCATCAAAGTCAATTTCATAATAATTGCAAGCTTCCTTAACAGCATCTCTAATGTTTACAAAAATTGAATATATTGCTTCATTATTAAATTGAAATACATTATATTCTTTCCACTTTACAGTAGAAAGGCTACCTGATTCGACCCAGTATTCTGGTCCATTTGCATTTAAAGCTCTTACGCCTGGAACTTTAAGCCCTTTAATTTCTTCATATTTTTCTTCTAAGTACTTAGACAATGAATCAAGATCATTATCCAGGTATCTTTCAAAAAATTTATGAGGCTTATTATATTTTTTAGGTATGTTGTAAAAATCTATTTCCATTTTTTTCCTTTTAGTAATTTTTCTTTTGCCAAGTTGATTTTTTATAATGCGCTGTAATGTGTGACCTTCTTTTTTCTTCAAGAATTAAATTTTCCATATATGAGTCTTCACTGAAATCTATATTTAAATTCCAATCATCTCTTTTTATTGGAATCATTTGAAATATTGGTGTGCCCTTTTTTATAGTTCCAACAAAATTTCTTTTTAAGAAAAATGGAATAAATACTGGCAGCCCCCATATATCTGAATCTACAATACCCGAAGGTATATAAAAAGGCAAATCAAACCTATTCATTGGGTGGGTAATAAGTGTAGAATATTTTTCTGGAGTTCTGTAATACCAAGACATCTTAAACCCAAATTGAATAGGGTGACAATCTTCTGGAATTGCCATATCTACATGCGGTCTAATATCTATCATGGTTGGCTTATCCCAGGAAAGCTCTGGCTTGCCGTTTTTATCTAAATCTACAGTTAAATCATCTTCAAGTAAATACATGTATCCAGATATCATTGCATCTAGAAAAGGTAAGCACAGTTTTGTAGAAACATCAGATCCATCAGAACCACGATCATTATTGGGTAAAAGATTTTTTATATCATGACTGGTTCCATTGCTATATCCTGCTAAGTCTTTATACCAGTCTGGGAGTGCTTTGGATGCTTGAACTGGATGAATCATTTCTGATAAATTTAAATTTGATCTATCTGTTGGGATTAATGTAAAATCTTTACTATTTTCCATTTAAAACTCTTTCTTTGATCTTTTTATCTTCTATTAAAACATCATACATACTTGTTCCTATTTCAATAATACCATAATCTTTATCTTTCATGTGAGGCCCCATTTTTTTTATTGAAAAATCTATAAATGGAATATCTATGTATTCACTATTTATATTATTTTTTTTAAATTTAATATTTTTTGTATAAATATAAAAAACATCACTTGAATTTAATATTTTTACCTCAACATCATCATTTATAATCCAAGGGGTATAAAACCTATAAATTGCATCAAAACAATCACTTGGCACGTTGTAGGAATTAGGCGAAGGATAAAATTGTCTTTGCCAGCATTTGTCTAGTGCATATAGACTTTCTTCCATTTTTTGCACCCATATTTCAGCATGAGTATTTTGATTTAAGATTAAAGGCTCTTTTGATTTAATATTAATTTTATTACCAAAATAAAAAACATATAAATTTGCTGGTATTAATATTTTGTTTTCAAAATTATATTTTTTTATATAATTAAATTTTGCCCAATAATCAATTAATTTGCTATCTTTAACTAAACTGGAGAACGTTTTATTTTCAGAGTTAATCCAATATTTAGATCCTGATATTTTATTTTTTGATGTAATTAACATTTCAATATTTTATTGTATTTTTAGCTAATTCTTTAGTGTCTTTTGTGTTAAACCTAAATAGGAAATTGCTTAAATAATCTCCCTCTTTAAACTTTATGACTGGCCTTCCATGCTCTTGGACTTTGCCCATAAATGTCAAAGCATCATTATCTTTTAATATGTAAGGAGTATCTTCCACAGTCACTGCCCAGTCTAATGTGGAGTCTAGCTGGTAGTCAAAATGCAAAGTTTCATCTGCTTCCGTTGTGTCTTTATGATCTCTAAGCTTTGGGTTTCCGTACTTATAATTATATTCCCAATAAGTTGTAGCATCTTGATAAAAGTAACCATCAAAACCTTGATTTTTAATTATTTGATTTAATTTATTTACAATATTTTCAGGTATTGTTATGTTATGAATAATAATTCTTCCCAGGTCGTGCTTCATCATTGTAATTAAATCTGCTGTATTGATTAAATTTCCTTGTTCATCTTTAGGGTGTTCAGATAACCAATTTAAATCTTTACTTAATATATCTTTAATAATGCTTCTTAATGTTTGACGCTCTTCTTCTGTAAAAATGTTTTTTATAATTATATTTTTATTCATATCTTTTTTTACTCCAAAAAAATCTTTTATAACCAGAATTAAAAACAGACCTTAGCATAACTTGTTGTTTATACAACTTTTCGGATATATCTTTATTTTTTACAACCGTGTGGGTAAAAACATCTCTTTTAAAAGGGATAATTTGAATTAAAGGAGTTCCTTTTTTAATAAAACCTTTATAATTTTTCTTAACAAAAAATGAAAATAAACCTTCATTGTAAAAAGAGTCAGTGTCTATGACTCCTGGAACGGTTACTAGTGGTGACTCATCAGAATGATTTATATTAGTAAACATGCAACTATATCCTGGTTGTGTTTTTACAAGCCAAATCATGTTTAACCTAAGTAGTTCTTTAACAAACAATGTTTCATCTATTGGCATTTGATGATACTGCTCTTTAGCGTGAGATCCCGTCATTGGGTGTGACAAAAAATTAAAACCGCCAGATATTTCAAAAATGGGATTTTCTCCAGTAGTATCTATATAAACGTCAACTGGACATTTAAATACATAGCCCATCATCATAGAATCAAGAATTGCTTGACATTTTTTTACAGTTAAAGCTTGCACTCCATTTTTAGGGGTTTTATTATCATTTAAATAAGAATTCATTTTTTTATACCACTCAGACAAATTTTTGTATGCTGGTTCTGGTTCAGGGAATACATCAATCATTTTTGGCAAAGAAAGATGAAATTCAATATTTTTTGTTTTCATTTTACCATTATATTTCTTTTTATTTTTATTGTCAATAATATATAAAAAGAGGCTATTTAATAGCCCCTTTTTACTTTAATATAATTGTATTAGTGAATGCTATCAAATACTAGCATATTTGCGGTAAAGAAATTGCGATATGGCTCACACTTTATAGATACATTTTTCATTTCTGTAAAAATATCTTCTACTAATGTTATGTCAACAAATGCTTTTTCTTTATAAGAGTATCTTTGATAGCTTGTATCAACATCTGTAACTTTTATAAACTTTACAATATCATCTTTTTTAACTAATATGTAGTGAGTTCTTGTAAACATTTCGCCATCTACATAAATATAATTTGTTCCAATTGCTTCATTAATTTCAGTTACTGTTGTTTCAACAATTTTACGATTAGCAAATTCAGTTGAATTTATATTCCAATTTTCAAGATCTCTTGCAAAGGCTAATGTCTTATCGGCATCAGGCACTTCATGGTCAAAATCAAGTGCTAATATCTTATCTCCTACTTTTAATTCTCCAGCATACTTTTGTCCCTCTGGAGTAATTACTTTAACATCTACATCAATTGAGTTACCCCAAGGGGTAAACCTAAACGCACCAGATGGGGTAAAACCAAACGGGGTAAAGCTATATGGTGTAAACCCAAATGGAGTAAATCCAAATGGAGTAAATCCAAACGGTGTGAATCCGAATGGCGCAAAGCCAAATGGTACAAATGAAAATGTTGTAGTTACTGTATTTCCAGCAGCCGAAGTTCCGCCTTGTCCATTTGCATTAATTGCAGCTACTTGGAAGTAGTGATTGCTTCCTTGCCCTTCACCAATATTATATGAAGTTGTGTTACCAACGTTTCCTACTGCCCCTCCATTATCATATAAATAATATGAAGTAATTCCTGAACCACCATTTGCAGGAGGTGACCAGCTAACGGTATCTGTTCCCGCTGAAGGGGACGATGCAGATGGTGCTGAAGGCGTATCTGGCACTGTAGTTGCAGTAACTGCTGCAGATGCTGCAGATGCTGCAGAGGTACCATTTGAATTTGTTGCAGTAACAGTGTAGGTATAATTTGTTGCTGATGACAAACCTGTTATTGTTAGTGGACTTCCTGAACCTGTAGCCGATTGAGAACCAGAGGATGTTGCTGTATAAGATAAACTTCCTGGGCCAGTATAACTTGGTGCTGAAAATGCCACTGATGCTTGACCATTATTATATGCTCTTCCAGATCCCTGATCTGTTGCTGATACACCTGTTGGAGATGACGGCACTGTTGTTGCAGTAACTGATGATGATGTAGTACTTGGTCCAGATCCATGGATATTTGAAGGAACAACTGTAAATGTGTAAGAAGTTCCAGATACAAGCCCGACAAATGTCAAAGAATTTGTTGCAGAAGTTTGAGTTGTTGTACTTGGTGTAGAAGTAACTGTATAAAGAGTTGCAGCATTAGAATTTGATGGCAAAGTCCATGATAAATTTACTGCACCATTATTATAAGCACGTCCTACTCCAACATCTGTTGCTGTTATCCCCGTTACTGCTAACGGGGATACTTCTTTTCCTTGACCTGCGTTAATTGCATTTTTTGACATTTATTTTTTTCCCCTTAATTTTATCTATTTGTTAAGCTGAAAGATCTCCATATAGTGACCATATATTTGCTGCAACTTTTAGAAGTGTTGCTGCTGAATATTGGGCTCTTAACTTTAATCCTGGTGTTGCTTGAATTGTTACCCCTGATGCTGCTACAAATGTTACTAATGCTGTACCAGTTTGCTGGAATGTCATTGATGCACCTACTGGATAAGAATAAGTTGAATCTAGTGGGACAGTTACGTTAACTGCTGTTGTAGAATTTCCAATCAACACAAACGAATCTTTTACAATAGATGAAGATAATGTAAATGATGATGTTGTATTTGAAATATTAATTGGTGTTATAGATGGTACTCCAGCTGTAGTCTGAACAGTTGAATCAGAGAATGTTATGCCACCAGAAGGAAGAGTAATTATTGGTGCTGTCAAAGTCTTATTTGTAAGAGTTTGAATATCTGTTAAACCAACAATATTAGATGATGGGATTGTTCTTCCTCCGACTGCATTAGCAGTAAGAACATCTGTTCCATTAATTTGGAATGTTTTACCAGAAAAAAGGTTGATTGTTTCTGATGAGTTCCAGGCATTTGCTGATGATCCATATAGGAATGTTTTATTTGTTGCACCATCTACTTGAATGCCAGCTCCGTCTGCTGTTGTATTTGTAGGTGTGGCTACCTTAGCAATTTCAAGAATTTTTTCTGAAGTTGTAACTGTAGTAGAGTTAATTGTGGTAGTTGTACCATTAACAGTTAAGTTACCAGTAATTGTTGTATTACCGCCAACCGATATATTACCACCTATAGTTACATTTCCAGAGGTTGTTATTGTGTCTGTTGAAAGCCCAGTTACAGTTGGGCTGGTAGCAAGAACGTTTGATCCTGTGCCTGTGTTAGCCGTAATCTGAGTTCCAGCGATCTTAAATATGTTACCTGTTCCAGCTGTATCAAATGTCTTGTTTGTAAAGATATCTGTTGTTGCCTTACCTACAAGTGTATCTGTTGATGTTGGAAGTGTTAATGTACCTGTATTTGAAATAGTTCCAATTACTGGAGATGTAAGAGTTTTATTTGTAAGAGTTTGTGATCCAGTTAATGTAGCTACTGTTGAATCTATGGCAACTGTAACTGTTCCTGAGCCATCATAAGATGTTCCTGAGAGACCTGTGCCAATTGTAAGTGCGTTTGGATTAACAGCCTTTACAGTGATGTCAGCCGAACCGTCAAAGGCAACACCGTTGATATTTTTTGTTGCGGCTAGCTTGGTTGCTGTTGAAGCATTACCTGTAAGAGCACCTGTAAATCCTGTTGAAGATACAGATGTTAAGCCAGATAATGTAGTTGAAGATCCGCCAAGTGATATTGATGTTGTACCAACAGTCACTGAAGAATTTGTGAGTGCTGAGTTTGGTACATTTGTCAAAGTATTTGCAGTACCCGATATTGATTTATTTGTTAATGTATCAGTTGTTGCACGACCCACCAATGTGTCAGATGAACTTGGAAGGGTGAGTGTACCAGTATTAACAATCGAAGAAATTCTTGGGGTAGTTAAAGTTAAATTAGACAATGTAGCACTAGATGTTAGGGATCCAATTGTTAAATTAGTTAAAGTTAATCCATCAATTGTTGATGCACTTCCGCCCAGGCCAACATCTGTGGAGCCAATGGTTACTTTACTTGCTGTAAGCATTTGAGGAGTTATAGAGCCAAGTCTTATAGCAACAGAACCGCCATTAACTGTGAATGTAGATGAATCAAATTGAGCTATACCTGATACGCTGTTTGTTGCTACAGGAATAGGATTTGTAATTTGTCCAGTTACACGACCCCACTGATCAACATTTATAGCGGTAACAAACTGTGTTGCAGCCGAACCTGTTGAATTTGATTGTGATACTGATGCAAGGTCAATTCCAGTATTTTGAACATTTATTGTATTTGTTGATCCCTGTTGAACTGCAAGAGTATTTCCTGTTTTAACAAGACCATTTCCTGGTGTAATAGCTCCAGTTCCAGAGAACTGTGAATATTCAATATTATCTGTACCTATTACAATTGAATTGTCTGTTCCAGTACCCTGATCAATTTGAACAAATGCTTGATTTGCATTTGTAGTACCATAAAGTACATAAACTGCATCTCCAGACTCAACCTGCTTACTTATATGGTTATCTGCATCAGTTGAACGTGTTAAAATCCATTTAGATGAAGCAGAACCTTTATCTGTTACAACATAAATACCATTTTGAGTTTTTGTTGTTTGGTTTTTAACAAGAACACGGTTTCCTACGTTAACATTTATAGTATCAACAGTAAGAACTCCATTTGCCGATGCTGTTAAAGTAGCACCAATTCCATTCCCGCCATTTGCATCCGTGCTGCCCGCTGCATATACTGAAGACAAGTTAGCAGTAGTTGCAGCAACAACATTAGAGTGCCAGTTCATTCCAGCGGCGATGCTGTCAGCATAAGACTTTGTAACTACATCTCCACTATTTACTGGAGTTCCAGATAGTGTTATCATTGATGCCTGGAATGAACCAGATGAGTCACGCAATACAATTGCATTGTTTGTATTATTTGATGTTGCTGTTGTTGAGTTGTTTGGAATGTTTGTTATATTATTTGACATTCCAGAAATTGTTTTATTTGTTAATGTGTCTTGAGTTGCACGACCAACTAACGTGTCTGTGCTCTGCGGTAACGTTAGTGTATTTGTAACACCATTAATAATTGCTGACATTGATGGATTTACAAGAGTTAAACCACTTACTGATGTTATTGTATTACCTGAAGTTAGTGGAGTTGAGCCAAGTGTAGGTTGTTGATAAGTTGTTACTGATCCACCAAGGTTTATTTGATTTCCATCAACAGTTATTGAGCTGTGAGATAAAGCTGAGTTTGGAATATTGGATAATGTATTTGCAGAACCAGAAATTGTTTTGTTTGTTAATGTTGAAGCTGTACTGTTAGCATAACTTTCAGCATTAGATGTTGCTGTTGCAGCAACTGTATCAGCATAAGACTTTGCGCTTGAAAGCACTGTTGCATCTGCATTAGTTGCAAATGATTCTGCAGTTGTTATTGCGTTAGTAACTGCGGTTGCTCTAGCGGAGGCTTCGCTGGTAACAGCTGTTGCACGTGCTGAGGCTTCGACAGCGACAGCTGCGTCTGCGTAAGCGGTTGTGGCAATTTTAGTGCTATTGTCTAGAGGGGAAGCTGTTGGTGCTGTTGGTGCGCCTGTTAATGCTGGGCTTGCTTTAGGAGCAAGCAGTGCTTCGGCTGCTTCAGCACGTGAAGTTTCTGTTGCAATTGCTGAATTGCGATTTGTAACTTCAGTTGCAATTGCTGAGTCTGTGTAACCTTCTGAAGTAGA